>Ga0193717_1000065_pt1 | contig 113944 bp, 104 predicted proteins | sample U2c2metaG_FD_145900 | JGI IMG/M metagenome (GOLD analysis project Ga0193717, IMG submission 145900) | Soil microbial communities from a riparian zone of the East river system, Colorado, United States - U2c2 | ecosystem: Environmental > Terrestrial > Soil > Riparian zone | place: USA: East... | reverse complement strand
GGGCCGGATGACGGAAGAGCAGCAGAAGGAGGCGATGGCCGGCTACACCGAGCTCGAGGACGCGCTCCGGGCCAGTGGCGAGTTCATCGTGTCCGACTCGCTGGCCGATCCCGCGCAGACCAAGCAAGTACTCGTCCGGGACGGCTCGACGATGACCACCGACGGACCGTTCGCCGAGGTGAAGGAACAGCTGGCCGGGTTCTACCTGGTCGACTGCGCGAGCATGGAGCGGGCGACCGAGATCGTCGCACTGATCCCCGAGGCACCGTTCAGCATCGTCGAGGTGCGGCCGATCCAGGACCTGAGCGCACTGCGTTGACGGCTGCCGACGACGGGCGCATCGAGCAACTCCTGCGTGAACTGGCACCGCAGGTACTCGGTCCGCTGGTCCGTCGCTACGGCGGGTTCGACACCTGCGAGGACGCGGTCCAGGAGGCCCTGATCGCCGCGGCGACCCAGTGGCCCGTCGACGGTCTCCCGGACAACCCGAGGAGCTGGCTGATCACGGTCGCGTCGAGGCGGCGGATCGAAGTACTGCGGAATGAGGCGGCCCGGCAGCGGCGGGAGGAATCCGTTGCGGCGATGACGCCTGCGGACCCGTCCCCGGCCGCCGGGGTCGACGACACGCTGACGCTGTTGATGCTGTGCTGTCACCCGTCGCTCACTCCCCCGTCGCAGATCGCGTTGACGCTGCGCGCCGTCGGCGGACTGACCACACCCGAGATCGCCCGGGCCTTCCTGGTGCCTGAGGCAACGATCGGGCAGCGGATCAGCCGGGCGAAGGCGAAGATCAAAGCGAGCGGGGCGGCGTTCCGGCTGCCGCCGAGCGAGGAGCTGTCCGATCGGCTGGCGGCGGTGCTGCATGTGTTGTACCTGATCTTCAACGAGGGTTACACCGCGAGCTCGGGCGAGAGCCTGCACCGCGTCGAGCTCAGCGCGGAGGCGATCCGCCTGACCCGGCAGCTGTACGACCGGCTGCCGACCGAGGGCGAGGTCGCCGGTCTGCTCGCGCTGATGCAGCTGACGGATGCGCGCCGCCCGGCTCGCACTTCGCCGGACGGCGCGCTGATCCCCCTGCCGGAACAGGACCGCGGGCTCTGGGATGCCAACGCCGTTGCCGAGGGCACCGAATTGATCACCACGACGTTGCGCACGGCCCCTGTCGGTCCGTACCAGCTGCAGGCCGCGATCGCCGCGGTCCATGATCAAGCTGCTGCCGCGGACGACACCGACTGGCGGCAGATCCTGGTCCTGTACGAACTTCTCGAGACTCTGGCTCCCGGCCCGATGGTCACCCTCAACCGGATCGTCGCCGTCGCCATGGTCCACGGTCCCCAGGCCGGCCTCGACCAACTCGACTCGATCGACCCCGTACTCCGGGACCACCACCGAACGTCCGCAGTACGGGCCCATCTCCTGGACCTCGCCGGCGAAAAGGAAGCCGCCCGCGAGGCCTATCGCCAGGCTGCGCGGTTGACCGAAAGCGTCCCCGAACAACGCTATTTGGAATCCCGCGCCTCTTCCTGAACCCACTGACTACCTACGCGGCGGGCGCTACTCTGTTGCACTGCACGGGCCGAACGACCCGGTCTTCACGAAGCCGAACTCGCTCACCACTCCCCGGCGGTCTCCGTAGGATCGTGTTTCGATCAGCAGCGTGGCATCGACGAAGTCTGCCGGCTTCAGCGTCCACGAGTGGCCGTGTGCCTGATGGCCGTCCCAGTTGTCCGTAGAGCTCCAGTAGCCGTCGAAGCCGATCCCCTCCGGTGTCCGCACACAGCTCTGGTTGACCGGAACTTCGGTGACCTCGGCGGTCACCCCGGCCTGAGCCAGTCGCCGCTCAATGCCTTCACCGTCCTCGCCGTTGTAGATCGTGATGGTCACCTTGCCGTCCGGGCCCTCGGTGACCGAGTACGCCGGAGAGGTGGTCCGCTCCCCGCCGACCACCGCGGCCGTGACAGTTCCAGCGACAGCCAAGGTGGCACAGGCCGCCAGGCCCACGGCGACGCGGTGTCTGCGAACGAAAGACCGGCGCGGTGCGACCTCGCGCTCGGACACGACAGCCCGTAGCTCGGCCAGCAGTTCGTCTTCAAAAGTCTTCATGACGTGACCTCCGGGATGGTGATGCGGTCGACGGCGGGGGCGAGGTCCGGCTGTAACCGGGTCTGCAATCTGGTGCGCGCCCGGTGCAGGCGAACGCGCGCCGTGGCCGGGCGGATGCCGAGGGCCCGGGCCGCGTCCTGAGGACTGAGTCCGTCCAGGGCGACGAGCTCCAGTACCGCGCGCTCGCCCGGTGGGAGTTCGTCCATGGCCGGCAGGAGGTCCCGGGCCCACGCCTCGGCGTCGATCCGTTCCTCCAGCCGGGTGACGTCGTCCGCGGTCAGCAACCGTCGGCCGGAGATCCGCTGGTTCGCGCGGAGTTCCCGGGCCTTGCGGCGGCGTTCGGCCGACACGACGTTGTGCGCGACCCCGTAGAGCCACCCGGTCGGCGTACCGCGTCCTGATCGGTAGCTGTCCGCCGAGTCGATCGCTGCCAGGAACACCTCGGCGGTCAGGTCCGCGGCCAGATGTGGATCTGCCACCCGCCGGGCGACGAACCGTTGCACCTTCTCGATGTGCTCGCGGTAGAAGACCTCGAACGCATCGGGATCCCGCCCGATCTCCAAGCCTGTCATCCGACCCCTCCGTCTCTGGTGCTTACGGAAGTACTTGGCGCGACGGCAGTCCCGCGTTACCGAAGGGCTAGGACGGGAGGGTTTCCGGTACTGCGAAGCGATGGTGGACGGCGGGATCGAGGAAGGCCGAGATCCAGGTGATCTTGCCGTCGCGGAGCTGGAGAACGTTGATGGCGCCGAGGCGGAAAAGGTGGTCGCCCGGGTCGTAGCTGTAGCACGCGAAGGCGGGCTGGCCGTTGGCGCGGATCTTGCGCACGCGCCAACGGGTCTCGAACAGCCGCTCGGTGACGAACCGCATCACCGCGGATCGACCGTCGAACCAGGCGGGCAGCGGGGGCATGGTGTAGCGGGCGTCGTCGGCGAGCAGGTCCCCGATCGAATCCGCGTCGGCTTGCTCCCAGGCGGTCGCGAAGTTGTCGATGAGTTGCTGCTCCCGGTCCTGCCCGAGCGAGGCGAGCTCAGCCTGCTGGCTGACCGGTGGGATCCGTTCGTCGACGGCCTTGCGGGCCTGCTGGAACGCGTTGTCCACCGACTGCGGGCTGGTCTCGAGGATCACGGCGGCCTCGGCAGCGGAGTACTCGAGGACCTCCCTGAGGATGAGGACCGCGCGTTGGGTGCTGGGGATCTGCTGCAAGGCGGCGATGAAGGCGAGTTCGACGGTCACGCGCTGCTCGTAGCCGGCCTCCGGGTCGTCCGGGCACGGCTCCAGCCAGATCGGCTCCAGGATCGGTGCGCCGAGCTCCCCCGGATCCTGCCGGGCCGCGACCTGGTCGGAGGTCAGCACCTTCTTCGGCCGCTGCGAGCTCAGCCGCAGACAGGTGTCGGTACTGATCCGGTACAACCAGCTCCGGACCGACGTGCTGCCGTCGTACCCGCCCATCTCCTGCCAGGCGCCGAGCAACGACTGCTGCAACGCGTCCTCCGCATCGTGGAGCGACCCGAGCATCCGGTAACAGTGCGCCCCGAGTTCCTTCCGGTACGCGCCCGCCAACTCCCCGTACGCCGCCTCGTCCCCGCCCCTGGCCAACGCCACCAACTCGACATCGCTCACCCCTCGACACTAGGTCACCGAAGGGCCCCGTTGGTTACTCAGGGCCAGGTAGTGGCGTTGGCAGCGAAGAGCTCGGGTGGGCTGTGGAGCGGGATGACGCAGACAAGCTGGCCGCCCGGGACGCGCAGAGTGTGGCATCCCTGCCAGACCAGAACGTCTCCGCACGGGAGGCCTGGTCCTGAGGCACGTCTATCAGCAGCGTCGACACCCGACTCCGATGCATCCCCGGATCTTAGGCGTGTCGCTGAATTCCCCCAAGGGTGACCGGAGGTCTGTGGGGCGTTGCCCGCTGGTGGGTGGGCGCTCACGATGACCGGAACAGACGACGCGTCCGTCCCCTTGCAACTTTCCGCCCCAAGATGCCAGGAGGAGCTCATGCCCAGCTCCGTCAGTTCGTCACGCCCACTCCGCCGCCGTCTCCCGCTCCTCGTCACCGGACTGGCCGTCGCGGTCGCCCCGGTCCTGACCACCCGCAGCGCGAGCGCGCTCGACGCTCCGCAGGAAGCCGCCGCACCGGCCGTCGCGTTCGAGATCCAGAGCCTGGACGGCACCGGCAACAACCAGGCCCACCCGACCTGGGGCAAGTCCGGCCTGCCCTACTCCCGGGTGGCCCCGACCCGCTACGCGGACGGCAGGAGCGAGCCCGTCGCCGGCCCGAACGCGCGCACCGTGAGCAACCGGGTGTTCCAGGACGAGGCCCAGAACCTGTTCTCCGAGCGCCAGGTCACCCAGTGGGGTTTCGTCTGGGGCCAGTTCCTCGACCACACGATCGGCCTTCGCGAGGGCCGGGCACCCGGCGATCCCCAGGGCGAGACGCGCAACATCGGTTTCGATGCCAACGATCCCCTGGAGAAGTTCACCAACGACTTCGGCTGCCTGTCCTTCGTCCGCTCGACGGCTGCACCCGGCACCGGCGTCACCACCCCACGGCAGCAGACCAACACCCTCAGCTCGTACGTCGACGCGTTCGCGGTGTACGGCGGCTCCAACCAGCGGCTCGAGTGGCTCCGCGAAGGCCCGGTCGACGGCAACCTCGGCAACAACGGCGCCAGGTTGCTCCTCCCCGGCGACTACCTGCCCCGCAAGGACAGCCGCGGCGATCCCGCCTCCGCTCCCGCGATGGACATCGACGGCGCGCTCCGGAGTACGCCGAATCGCGCGATCGTCGCCGGCGACGTACGGGCCAACGAGAACATCGCGTTGACGGCGACGCAGACGCTGTTCGCCCGGGAGCACAACCGGATCGTCGCGCAGTTGCCCGGCTCGCTCAGCAACGAGGACAGGTTCCAGATCGCCCGCCGGGTCGTTCTCGCGGAGCAGCAGTACATCACCTACAACGAGTTCCTCCCCGCCGTCGGGGTCACGCTGCCGGCGTACACGGGCTACAAGCCCGGGACCGACGCGACCTTGAGCAACGAGTTCGCGACCGTCGGATACCGCGCGCACAGCATGATCCACGGCGAGCTGGAGGTGGAGGCCGAGGCTGCCCGGTACACCCCTCAGCAGCTCCAGGCATTCGAGAACCAGGGCCTTGAGGTAACCCCCGAAGGTGACGAGGTCGCGATCACCGTGCCGTTGAACAAAGCCTTCTTCAACCCCGAGCTGGTTCCGGCTCTGCAACTCGGTCCGACCTTGCGGGGCATCGGCCTGGAGCCGCAGTACAAGAACGACGAGCAGATCGACAACCAGCTGCGCAGCGTGCTCTTCCAGGTGCCGGTGTCCGGCAACCCGGAGTGCCTCGACGGGCCGACGCTGCCACAGTGCTTCCGCGGTGTGCAGGACCTCGGCGCCATCGATATCGAGCGGCCCCGCGACCACGGCATCCCGAAGTACAACGAACTGCGCCAGGCGTACGGGCTGCCGGCCAGGACCTCGTTCACGGCGATCACCGGTGAGTCGAGTGAGTCGTTCCCGCGTGACCCGCTGCTGACCCCGGGCAACGAGATCAACGACCCGGACAGCCTGGACGTACTACGGCTCCGCGACGTCTTCGGCGCCGACGTGGCCCTGGACAGCCCCGAGGCCGAGGCCGACCCGGTGACAGAGGATCGCCGTACGCCGATCGCCGCCAGGCTGAGGGCGATCTACGGGACAGTGAACAGTGTGGACTCGTTCACCGGCATGCTGGCCGAACCGCATCTGGCGGGCAGCGACCTGGGTGAGTTGCAGCGAGCGATCTGGACCCGTGAGTTCACCCGGCTGCGCGACGGCGACCGTTTCTTCTACGGCAACCTTGGCGGCACGCTCGAAGCGATCCGCGCCCAGTACGGGATCGACTACCGGCGCAACCTCGGCGACGTGATCGCGGCCGACACCGACATCCCGCGGGCCGAGCTCGCGCCGAATGTGTTCTTCGACCGTGGTTTCGTGCCGCCGACCAGCTGCCGGGTCTCGTACTCGATCTTCGACCAGTGGTCGAACGGCTTCGACGCGCGGATCACGATCACCAACACCGGTTCGCGGCCTCTGAACAACTGGGCGCTGCGCTGGCTCTACCCGAACGGGCAGCTGGTCACCGGACCGTGGGACAGCGTGAACGAGCAGAACGAGGCTCGCACGATGCTCACCAACGCGACCTGGAACCCGGTCCTCGCTCCGGGCGCCAGCCTTTCCTTCGGGTTCATCGCCGGCTGGAACGGCGTCCGGAACGACCGGCCGGCCCGGTTCACCCTCAACACCACGCAGTGCTCGACCACCTGACCGGCGGAAACCGGAGGAAAGCGGTTCCGGGTTGACCAGGGACTCTTGCGGCTCGTGGTCACGGGTCAACAATGAGTACTGGGCGGATCTCAGGTGGGGAAGTAGTCATGATTCGTATTGCGCTCCGCTCCGCCCGGCGGCTGTTCCGCGATGCCATCGTGGATTGTCTGGACGCCCGTCCCGACTTCACCGTGGTCGGGAACGTGGCCGAGCTCTACGAGCTCCCGGTGCTCTGCGAGCTGTGCCGTCCGGACGTCGTCGTCATCGACGTGGGCACCGAGTTCGGCGCCGATCGGCAGTCGCTCTACCGGCTGCGGACCAGCGGGACGTCCGGAAAGCTGGTGGTCGTCTATGAGCAGTTGTCCCCGATCGAGCTGGCCGCGCTGCTGACGTTGGGCGTCGACACCCTGATGCCGTACACGGTCAGCCTGGACGGATTGGTCGCCGTCGTGCGTCAGCACGGGTTCGTCTACCGAGATCTGTCGGCACCGCCCGGCGCGGCCAACGGGCTGACCGAGCAGGAAAGGCAGATCGTCACCTTGCTCAGCGCCGGGCACACGGTCAGCCAGATCGCGCACCTGCTGGACGTCAGCGCCTCGGCGGTGGCGAACGCCAAGCGCCGCATCTACCGCAAGCTGGACGTGGTGAGCCAGTCCCAGGTGTCGGCCAGAGCGGCTGCGCTCGGCATCTTCGGTGTGCACAGCGCAGCGCTGCTGGACGCGGTTCGGGCGTCCTCGCCCGCGCCCCGGGGCGGCCTGCCGGTACTGACCTCGCGGGAACGCGACATCCTGCAGTCGATCGCGAACGGTCACACCGTGCGGCTGACCGCCCGCGGGCTCGGGATCGCCGAGAAGACGGTCGAGAACATCCAGTCCCGGCTGTTCCGCAAGCTCGGCGCCCACAACCGCTCCGGGGCACTGGCCGCCGCCCACGCCCTCGGCCTCCTCGAGCCCGTCTCCTCCAGCTGACCCCGCACCAGCGGTGGACAACGAGGCGACCTCGGATTAACCTACAACCAAATGGTTGTAGATGGAGTGACAGACGAGGCCGTGGACCAACTGTTCCACGCCCTGGCGGACACGACCCGCCGCGACATCGTCCGCCGCTGTGTTCAGGGCGAGGCATCGGTGTCGCGTCTGGCCGCGGCCTATCCGATGAGCTTCGCCGCGGTGCAGAAGCACGTCGCGGTCCTGGAGCGGGCCGGCCTGATCACCAAGGAGCGCCGCGGCAGGGAGCAACTCGTGCGCACCGATCCCGAGGCCGTCGAACGAGCCCACCAGGCCCTCGACCAGCTCGCGACAACCTGGCGGGGGCGCGTGGACCGGATGTCCGAGCTCCTCGCGGAAGACGCCACTTCGCATGATTCAGCCGACAACGACCCGACGAGGAGATCCCACCCATGAGCATCACCAGTCTGGACAAGGACTTCGAGAACCTGACCCTCACCCTGATCGCCGACTTCGATGCCCCGGCCGAGCGGGTCTGGCAACTGTGGGCCGACCCGCGGCAGCTGGAGCGCTGGTGGGGACCGCCGACCTACCCGGCGACCTTCAAGGAGCACGACCTGACTCCCGGCGGCGACGTCACCTACTACATGACCAGCCCCGAGGGCGAGACGCATCACGGCTGGTGGCGGATCACTTCGGCCAACCCGCCGAAGTCCCTGGAGTTCAGCGACGGGTTCGCCGACCAGGACGGGAAGCCGATCGCGGAGATGCCGGTCAACACCATGCAGCTGAACCTCACCGAGCACGACGGCGGCACCCGGATGGAACTGCGCTCCGTCTACGACTCCAAAGAACAGATGGAACAACTGATCAGCATGGGCATGGAGGAGGGCCTCCGGCTCTCGGTCGGCCAGATGGACGCCCTGCTCGCGGACGACGGGGAGTGAGAACCAGGTGCGACAACTGACGGTGGACTTGTTCATCACCGTGGACGGCTGGGCCAGGGGCACCAACTCAGCCGCGTACTTCGGCTACGACGGTCCCGAGCTGCAGGCGTGGATCGACGAGCAGTCGGCCGACCCGCAGGTGATGCTGATGGGCAGCAACACCTACCGGGCCCTGGCCGAGATCGTCGCCGCCGGCGGTGATCCGTCGTTCGAACGGATGGACAAGCTCCCCAAGGTGGTGTTCTCGAAGTCATTGGATGGACCGCTGGCCTGGTCGAACACCACGCTGGTCAGCGAAGACGTCGCCACGGCCATCCCCACGATGAAGAACCAGCCCGGCGATCCCCTGCGGGTGATCGGCAGCCTCTCGTTGGTCCGCAGCCTGTTCCGCCTCGGCCTGGTCGACCGCCTGCGCCTGATGGTGTTCCCTCAGATCCTCGGCGAGACCGGCGTGGAACGCATCCTGCAGGACCTGCCCGACATCGACCTACGACTGGTCTCCACCCAGGTGCTCGACGACCGGCTGGTGCTGCTGGATTACCACGTCGAGTAGGCCGCGTCCTGCGTCACGGGCGGAGGACGCGGTAGCGCAGGTGCGTGACGTGCTGCCGGGGTTCCTTGATCTCCGGAGTGGTCAGGCTGCGGAGCAGCTCGAGCTCGATGTGCTCCGCAGGCAGGTTGTCGAACAGGCGTCGCCCCTGCCCGAGCAGGACCGGTACGACGTGTAGTTCCAGCTCATCGAGTTCCCCGGCCTGCAGCAGCGCCTGCGCCGCGCCGGCCCCGTGCACCATCACGTCGCCGTTCCCAGCGGCCGCGCGGGCCTGCGAGGCGCACTCGCTCGGATCGGTGACGAAGCGGACGCTGCCCGGCGGCGGCTCGTCGGGGACGTCGTGGGTCAGGATGAAGATCGGTACGCCGTCGTGGTGGTCGCCCTGCCAGTGGTTGGCCAGCTCGTAGGTGCGGCGGCCCGCGATGATGGCGCGGGTGGCCATCGCCTCGGCGTACACCTGGCCGCTCGGCCCCGGGTCGTCGCGCCGGTCGAGCCAGTTGAAGAGACGGAACCCGTCGATGCCGAGCGGGTTGTCCGCACTGTCCTGCGGCCCGGCGATGTAGCCGTCCAGCGAGATGGTCATGTACAGCCGGATCAGTGCCATCTGGTTCTCCTCGGGAGATAAGTCCGCTGGCACTGGATGCTAGGGGCCCAGACTTTCAGATCACTGTCATGCGGTTCTGGCGCTAGCGGAAGTCGCGGGAGGTGGTCTTGGCGGCCAGGGGGAGGCGCTGGAGTTTGTCGGCGATCAAGTTGGTGACGCCTTGGGAGCGTTCGAGGCCGAATCGGTCATCCTTCAATGAGGTCAAACTCGTTGCCCTCGGGGTCGGCAAGGGTGACCCAGTGCGCACCGTCGCGGACTTCGTTGAGCTTGGTGGCACCGAGGGCGAACAGGCGCTCCACCTCGGACGGGAAGTCCGCGGTGATGAGGTCGAAATGCATCCGGTTCTTCACGGTCTTTGGCTCGGGAACGCGACGGAAGCCGATCCTCGGCCCGCTTGCCGGGTCTGCGGGCTCGACCACGGCGCTGTAGGCGTCGGCGCCGTCGCCCACGGACCGGCTCAGAGCAGCGGCCCAGAAGCTTGCCGCGACTTTGGCGTCGGCGGCGTCGTAGCTGACGCCGAAAACTGTGCTGGACATGATCTGCGATCTCCTTGTCGTGTCTGCGGTTGTACTCGGCTCAGACAGCGGTACGGCCGCCGTCGACAGCCACGGTGGCGCCGGTGATGTACTTGGCGCGGGGCGTGCAAAGGAACGCGATGACGTCGGCGATCTCCGCAGGCTGCGCCCCACGGCCGAGCAGCGTTGTGGTGGCCAACTGGTCGATGCGCTCGGCATCGGTGCCGGCTGAGTACACCGGCCCTGCGGCGACCGCATTCACTCGGACGCCCGCCGGGCTGAACTCGGCGGCCCACGCCCGGGTGAGGGCGCTCTGCGCGGCCTTCGAGGCGCTGTACGCCGCCCCGCCGGCGAGGCCTACCGATCCCGCCATGCTGTCCATGCTGACGATGCTGCCGCTCCCACGCGCGGCCATCATCGGTCCGATCGCGGCAGTGAGCAGGTACGCGGAGCGGACGTTGCTGGCGAAGATCGCGTCGTAGGTCGCGACGTCCAACTCGGCAGTGGGACCGAACCATGAGCGCCCGGCGTTGTTGACCAAGATATCGACGTCCCCAGCATCCTCTGCCAAGCGCGTGATTTGCTCCGGGTCAGTGAGGTCTGCGCCGATGAACCGGGCAGACCCGCCGGCTGCGTCGATCTCCTTGACCACTTGGGCGCCGCGTCCAGCGTTGCGGCCGTGGACGAGTACATGGGCGCCTAGCGCGGCCAGGGCCACCGCTGTGGCCTTGCCGATGCCTGATGTCGCGCCGGTGACGAGCGCTGTCTTGCCATCGAGTTCCCTTATCAGAGTGCTGGTCATGATGAACTACCTCCAAGATCTGGGACCGTTGTCGAAATCCGGGTACACAGCCTGTTCAAACGTCAAGCAGGCCCACCGACATGCTGCGGTTCGTCGATGAAGTCGGCGAGCCTGCCGATCTGAGTGAGGAAGTCCTCGAGCGTCGCGGCCACCGGGTCGACGACGAGGCGGTCGACGCCGCTGCGTCGATACGCATCGATCTGCCCTCGGACGGAGCGAGCGCCACCGCTGATGGGTGTCATCATCGGCTCCTCGCCAGGATCGCCACCGACCTTCGCCCGGGCGCGCAGCGAAACCTGGAAGCCGTCTGGCGCACCTAAGCCGCGCAGTGCTTCGACCGCGGCCGCTGCCTCGTCCGGTGTCTGCTTCCACCCGTACCAACCATCGCCGAGCGCGGCCGCTCGCCGCAGCGCCGCCTCGCTTGTGCCGCCAAGCAAGATCGGAAGACGATGAGAGGGACGGGGTGCGAAGTAGGCATCCGAGAAACAGATCTCCGGCCCGGTGTGTCTCGGGCTCTGCTCGTCGAGCAGCGTCCGGACCACCTCGACGTACTCATAGGCGCGGATGCCTCGGGTGTGGAAGTCGCTGCGCAGGAACCGGTACTCCTCTTCGAGCCAGCCGACGGCAACGGCGAGGCTCAGTCGCCCGGCGGTGAGGTGATCCAGCGTCGCCGCCTGTTTGGCGACGAGGACCGGGTCCCTCTGCGGCAGTACGAGCACGCCGGTGCCAAGGCCGATGCGCTCGGTGTGCGCGGCCAGATACGCAAGCGTGGTCATCGACTCGAGCACACGCCCGAAGACGTCGACCGGGAGCGTGTTCGGCACCAAGACGTGATCGCTTACCCAGATGGACTCGTAGCCAAGCGCCTCGGCGGAGTCGGCGATGACGACCAGCGTCTTCTGGTCGGCGAGCGGCCCCATGTTGGGCATCGTCAAGGCAAGCTTCATGTGCGCAACTTCCTCGCTGCTGTAGCGCGTGCCGTGGCCGGCACCAGGTGGTATTCACGGCCGACCGGCCGACCCGGACCGCGCCGATGGCTCGAACGGTAGGCCTCGCCGCGGGAGCGAAGCGTATTCAACGTGCGCGACTTTGTACTCGTTGTGCACGGATGGCGCGAGCCAGCACGACCGCTAGCTCCCCATCGGCACCACAGACGCGGCCCCGGGCGGCCGCGGCTCCGTCGGCCCAGGTGTGAAACGCATCCCTGGCGCCAGTTCGCGCACGTCTGGCAAGGTTTTGTGCACGGTCGGAAAGCTCAGCGACTCGCGACCGGCGTAGCGTTGCGGACGCGCGCGCGGCAGGCGGAGGAAATTGGTGTCGGCATGGCTACCGATGACCGCATCCGGTGGCTACGCTCGAATGAGGCGGGTCTGCGTGGCCTGGTTACATAACCCGAGATGGCGAAGCCCCGGCGGCCGCGGTCGGCAGTCGCGGCACCGCGAAAGAGGGTGTGTTACGTGACGCTTGCGGTCGATGTCAGCGCCGTCCCGGCGGGTGACCGGGTCGAACTCATCCGCGAGATGATCTGGCACAACGTCGTCCGTGTCGACATCCAGCATCACTCAGAGCCTCAGGACATCCGTTTGGTCGGCGCGATTGCCGACGTCGGCCGAGTCACGGTCTGCTCGATCCGCACCAACGCAGTGACGGTGACGCGGACGCCGCGCCTTGCCAATGACGAGCTTGAGCCCTGCGTCTTCCTCGGCCTACAAGTCTCCGGTTCCAGCATGGTGGTCCAGCACGGGCGCCAAGCGCTTCTGCAGCAGGGCGAGTTCGCGATCTACGAGTCGACCAGTCCCTACACGTTGCTCAATGACGCAGGCCTGGACGTTCACTATTTCCGCATTCCCAGAAGCGACCTTGCGCTGCCGTCCAACGCCATCACCAAGGTCACGGCCGTCCGCCTCTCCAGGGAGAATGCTGTTGCGGATCTCGCTGCGACGTATTTCAAACGGCTTGCCGAGAACCATCAGAGGCTCGCCGGGCCGAACGCCGACTCAGTTGGTCAGCCCAGCATCGAACTGGTGCGCGCGGTCATCGCCACGCAGCTCGACGAGCCGCAGCTCGCTCGGGAACCGCTCGAGTCAACGCTGTACTTGCGGATCATGGAATACGTCCGTGCGCATCTTGCCGAACACGACCTCACCGCCGCCGAGATCGCTCGCCGCCATAACATTTCGGTCCGCCAGCTCTACACGATCCTTTCCAGGTCTGGCATAACGCTAGGCGAATGGCTGCGGGCCCACAGGCTCGAGGAATGCCGCAAGGATCTGGCCCGCCCCGGAGCGAGGTCGGTGAGCATCGCATACATCGCACATCGCTGGGGGTTCGTCAACGAGACCCACTTCAGCCGGGTCTTCAGGGAGACGTACGGGATGTCACCGCGTGACTGGCGAGAATTATGCCGGCGAAACCAAGCTCTATGAATGCCCTGGGACTCTGTCGGTGCGGTAGTGCATGACCTACGCCGGGCACAGAATGATCGGGCTATGCGGCGGGCGTTGAGGGCATAAGGTCGGCGTCATCAACCCAAGCGGTCGCAATCGCCTACGAGACCGGACTCGTCGTGAGGCGAGGGTCGTGGTAGCCCGGCTCGCCGGGCACTCGCCAACGCCGCACTCCCCGGGGTGCGCACATGTAGAGCACGACCTTACTCATAGGTCATCCGCTCCTTCGGGACGGCGCCAGAGCCGCTGTTGGGTTCTCCTAGGGTTTTGTTGCCGACACTAGATCCTAGGAATACGGACTTCCAGATCGCTTTCATGCGATGTCGGCGCGGCAATGGACCTCTCCGGCTCGTCCTTGTGCGGAGTGGGCGTGATCTGACGCTGGGCCCAACGAACGGCCTCTAGCGGAAGTCGCGGGAGGTGGTCTTGGCGGCCAGGGGGAGGCGTTGGAGTTTGTCGGCGATCAGGTTGGTGACCCCCTGGGAGCGTTCGAGGCGGCCGCGGATGATCATCGCGCTGGACTCGCGGGCGATCCGGCGGTAGCGGTTCCAGACGCCGCCCGAGCAGATCACGTTGATCATGCCGGTCTCGTCCTCCAGGTTGAGGAAGGTGACACCGGCCGCGGTGGCGGGGCGCTGGCGGTGGGTGACCACTCCCCCGACCAGGACCCGGGTGCCGTCCTCGGCACCGGCCAACTGGTCGGCCCGCAGGATGCCCTGGCTGTCCAGCTCGGCGCGAATATGCCGGATCGGATGGTCGTCCGTGGAGATCCCGGTGGCCCACAGGTCGGCCATCGTGGTCTCCATCCCGGTCATCCCAGGCAGCATCGGCGGCGCTCCCGCACTGCTCACACCGGACAGGTGACCCGGGCGTTCCTCGGCGGCACGGCCCGCGTTCCACAACGCCTGCCGCCGGGACAGTCCGAACCCGTCGAACGCCCCTGCCGTCGCCAGCGCTTCCACCTGTACTGCGGTCAGTCCCGTCCGGCGGACCAAGTCCGCCATGTCCGCATAAGCACCGTTCTTCTCCCGTTCCTCGATGATGGTGGTCGCCGCGGGCAGCCCGATCGACTTCACCTCCGCAAGCCCCAGCCGCACCACGAGCCGCCCGTCCCGGCGATGCAGATCGGAGTCGAAAGGCTGGGCCGGATCGAACTCCCCGACCTCCGGCTGCTCCTTGCACAGACAAGAGTCATTGCCCGTAGCAACCACATCCGCACCGTCCAGAGGCTCCAGCACCGCATGGATGCCGGACTTCAGCAGATCGGGACGGCGTACTTCGACTCCGTGCCGGCGGGCGTCGGCGACCAGCGACTGGGGTGAGTAGAACCCCATCGGCTGGGCCCGGAGCAACGCCGCCAGGAACGCCGCCGGGTAGTGCAGTCGCAGCCAGGTGCTGGCGTAGACGAGCAGCGCGAAGCTGATCGAGTGGGACTCGGCGAAGCCGAAGTTCGCGAACGCCTCGATCTTCTCGTAGATCTGGTCCGCCGTCTCACCGGTGATCCCGTTCGCCGCCATCCCGTCGTACAGCTTGAGCTTCAGCGACGAGATCTTCTCCACGCCGCGTTTGGAGCCCATCGCGCGGCGGAGCAGGTCCGCGTCCTCGCCGGTGCAGCCGCCGACCTTCATCGCGATCTGCATCAGCTGCTCCTGGAACAGCGGCACGCCGAGGGTGCGTTGCAGTACCGGTTCCAGCGCGGGGTGGAGGTAGGTGACCGGCTCCTCCCCCAGCTTGCGGCGGATGAACGGGTGCACCGCGCCACCCTGGATCGGGCCGGGCCGGATCAGCGCGATCTCGATCGCCAGGTCGTAGAAGCTGCGTGGCCGCAACCTCGGCAGGGTGCTCATCTGGGCCCGGCTCTCCACCTGGAACACGCCGACCGAGTCCGCCTTGCAGAGCTGGTCGTAGACGCCGGGCTCCTCCTTCGGGATCGCGTCCAGGGTCCAGCTCTCGCCGAGGTGCTCGCGGACCAGGTCCATCCCGTACTGCAGCGCGGCCAGCATGCCGAGCCCGAGCAGGTCGAACTTCACCAGCCCCATCCAGGCGCAGTCGTCCTTGTCCCACTGCAGCACCGTCCGGTTCTCCATCCGGGCGTGCTCGACCGGGACCACGTGACCGACCGGGATGTCGGTCAGCACCATGCCGCCGGAGTGGATGCCCAGGTGCCGGGGGAACTTCAGCAACTCCTCGGCCAGCTTCACCACCGGCGCCGGGATGTCGTGGTCGACACTGCTGCGGACCGCGCCCCACGCGTCGACCTGTTTGGACCACGCGTCCTGCTGCCCGGTGCTGAAGCCGAGCGCCTTGGCCATGTCCCGTACTGCGAGCTTCGGCCGATAGGTGATCACATTGGCCACCTGGGCCGCGTTGCGCCGGCCGTACTTGCCATAGACCCACTGGATCACCTCCTCGCGCCGGTCGGAGTCGAAGTCCACGTCGATGTCAGGCTCCTCGTCCCGGGCCGAGGACAGGAAACGCTCGAACGGCAGGTTGAAGAAGACCGGATCGATCGCGGTGATCTCGAGCGCGTAGCAGACCACCGAGTTCGCCGCCGAGCCCCGGCCCTGGTAGAGGATCCCCTTGCGTTTGGCGAACATGACGATGTCGCGCACGATCAGGAAGTAACCCGGGAACTTGAGGGCCTCGATCACCTCCAACTCCCGCTCGACCCGCGCCTTCGCCTCGGCCATCAGCTCCGTCGGCTTGTCCGAGTAGCGCTTCTTCACCCCGTCGCGGCAGAGCTTCTTCAGCCAGCTCATCGGGGTGAACCCGGGCGGCACCTCCTGGTGCGGCAGGCTCGGCTTGGCCGCGCGAAGGCTGAACGCCAGTTGGTCCGCGAGCTCCACCGTGCGCGCGACGGCACCGTCGTACCGGTGGAACCTGGCGAGCATCTCCTCACCGGACCGCAGATGCGCGGTGCCGGCGGGTGGCAGCCAGCCGTCCATCGCGTCCAGACTGCGCCGGGCCCGTACTGCGGCGACCGCGGCGGCCAGCTTGTGCCGCCGGGGCTGCGCGTAGTGAACGTTGTTCGTGGCAACGACCGGCAGCCCCGCGTCGGCAGCCAGCCGGGCCAGTACTGCGTTCCGGGTGGTGTCCGTGGGCAGACCGTGATCGATCAGCTCCACGACGACCCGGTCCTGGCCGAACAAGGCGGTCAACCGGTCCAGCTCACGCGCCGCGGCCGCCGGTCCGTCCGCCTGACCACCTAGCTCGAGCGCACGCCGTACCAGGCCTTTGCGGCAACCGGTCATGATCAGCCAGCTGTCCTCGCCGATGGCGGCAAGCTCCTCCAGGTCGTAGATCGGGCGGCCCTTCTCCTGACCGCGCAACTGCGCCTCGGTGATCGCCCCGGCCAGCCGGTGGTACCCCTGCTGTCCCTCGGCCAGCACCAGCAGGTGGCTGCCCTCGGGATCGGCCATCCCGTTCTGCGGTTTGGTCAGCTCCAGCGAGAGCTCGGCACCGAACACGGTGTGCAGGTCCTTGTACTCCTCCGCGGCCTCGGCCATCCGGACCACGCCGTAGAACCCGTCGTGATCGGTCAGCGCGAGCGCGTGCAGCCCGAGCCGGACCGACTCCTCCACCAGTTGCTCCGGCGAGGACGCGCCGTCGAGAAAGCTGTAGTACGAGTGGCAGTGCAGCTCGGCATACGGCACCACCGGACCGTCCGGCCGGCGCGGTTTGTCGACCGGGTCCGGATCGTACGGCGGCCGGTGTCGCGACCAGGCAGGACCGTCACCACCATCGGCGTCCAGCAGTTCGTCAGCCGGAGCCGGCGGCCGCGACCGATCCGACAACTTCCGCTCCAACTCCGACCAGGGAATCGGCGGGTTGTTGTATCCCATCAGCCGCTCCGCTCAGTCATAGCTTGCCTCGACCCACCAGTGGCCGTTGCGGACGGCGAAGAGCCAGGCGCGGCCGTCGGCACCGACGAGCTGGAAGCGGGCCAGCCTGTTCTCCGCGTCCTCGTCCCACCAGCGCTCCTCCACCGCCCAGGGACCGGCCCAGGCGGTGACCGGGTGCAGCTTGTTGCTATCGGCAACTTGCGGGCCGGGCTCTGACGTCGGCTCGAACCGGAAGGCGGCGGGCTCGCCGGACAGGATGCCCCGGGCGCTCACCGAGACCTGACGGCCGTCCGCCGCGAGCACCATCGCGGGACGTGGAGTCGGGTAGACCGTGCTCGGCGCCGGCATCGGCCACCGGTCCGCGGTCCCAGAGATCGAGCCCGGCCAGGGCAGCTCCGGCGGGCGGGCCGCCACCGGGCGGTCACCCCACGGGACCAGGGTCTGCCGCTCCGCGAAACCACGGCCGCCGCCGATCACAACGGATGCGACCGCACCGTGCCCGAGCATGCTCTGCACCCGGGACAGTGCCCGGTGGATCCGCTCGTCGGGACCGCCTCCCCACAGACCGTCGACATGGGCGCCGACCGGGTCGGCCTGCTCCGGGATCAGCCGGAGTCTCACCACCGCGGACGTCAGCTCGCTGGTCGCTGTCCCGCTGCCCTGCAACTGCCAGCGGACCCGGTCGACCAGGTCCGCGGCGCTGAACCAGCGCGGGTGCAACCACTCCCGCTCGTGGATCCGGCCGGACTCGGTGCCGACCTCGACCCGCAGCGTGGTGCAGACCAGACCGAGCTCGGTCAGCCGGCCGACGAGCTCGTCCGCGACCGCCCGGACCGCGAACGCGACCTGGTCGACCCGATCCACCGCCGGCTCGAAGTCGAGGGTCCGGGCAAGCTCGGGCGGCACCTTGCGGGCCACCACCGCGCGATCGTCGTCCCCTCGAGCCAGCCGGTGCGCGAACGCGCCGTCCGGGCCGAACCTGGTCAGCACCTCAGTCGCAGGCAGCGCCGCGAAGGCGCCGAGCGAGCGAAGCCCGAGCCGCCGGAGCAGGTCGGTGAGCGCGGGCTGCTCGAGCGTGTCGACGGTGAGCGGCGACAAGAACCCAGCCGATCCTCCCGGTGGGACCACCAGCACCCGCGTCTGAGCCGAGCTCGCCCGGGCGGCCTGCTCCGCGGCGAACGGCCCGTCGGCGACCCCGACCCGGCTGCCCGGCACCTCGAACGTCTCCAGCCGGTCGAGCAGTTTCTCCGCCGCGGCGGGTTCGCTGCCGTAGTACCGGCTCGGGCCGCGGGCCTTCAGCGCGCACATGCCGGGGCGGATCACCTGGATGCCGGGGGTGAGCGCCTCCAGGCAGCTGATCACCGGATCGAAGGCCCGGGCGTCGATCACCGGGTCGTACTTGAGCACCACCAACTCCGGGCACCGCGACTGCGCATCCCGCGCTCGCAGACCACGCCGTACCCCCTCAGCCCGGGCAGCGGCCGAGCTGGCCAGCACCCGCCCCTTCTCCAGTACTGCGACCGCGGCGTCCGGCGGGTGACCCGCGGCCGTGGCGGCGGCCGTCACCGGCCAGTCCGGCACCCAGATCACCATCGTCCGGGTCAGGCTCTGCAACGACGCGGTCCGCGCAGACGCAGTACGGCGAGTGCTCATCAGCCCACCGCCTCCTGCTGCCAGCCCGGCAACTCCTCGACCGGCCGCACCGACTCGACCGGCTGGACCGAGCAGATACTGCCGTCGACGGCAGGAAGCCAGAGCTGGTGCTGTCGCGGGCGCACGGCCGCTCCCCGCCCCGTCACCGCGACCGTCGCCTGCCGGCCGGTGAGATACCCCTCGCCGGAGCCCAGCCCGGTCCAGGAGTTGGCCTGAACCTCCAGTCGAGCTTCACTCCCCGGCCAGGACCCGACCGCGATCAGCAATCCACCGCGAGTGCGCAGCCGGGCCGACAGCCGGGACGCCTCCCCCGATGTCACCTCACCCGGAGGCCGAACCACCACCACGGTCAGGGCGTCCACCAGCGCCGCGACCACGCTGAGCCAGTCCCGCTCCGGATCGGGCACCAGCACCAGCCGCTCCAGGTCGACCCCGAGCCCCCGAGCCGCCTCCGCCCCGAACGAGGGCATCCCGACCACCCCGCACCATGCCCCGTCGGCGGACGGCCCGGCCATCATCGCCATCACCAGCGCGGTGGACCCGCGCACGGAGTACACCGCGCCGCCGCGCAGGGCGGCCCCGGACAAAAGGTCGGAGACGGCAGGCAGAGTAGGCAGCGCCCGATCGGTCCCGGCGGTGTCCAGCGCCTGCTGCACCCTGGTCTCGGTCGTCCGCGGCGCAGGCACGGCCCGCACTGCCGCCTTCTGCTCCTTCGCCCGGGCCAGCAGCGTCCGCGCCTGATCCAGCGCGGTCACCCGCGCGGCCCGCGTCTCGCCTGCCGAAGTCCCCGTCACCCCCCTATGTTCGAACACTTGTTCGACTCATGTCAATTGCCCGGGTGGGTGGTAGCGGCGCAGGTCACCTTGAAACGGAAGACGACTCTCACTAAAGTGAGAGTTGACATCCAGTTCTGCTGGAACCAGGAACCTCCTCACGCGGTGAGGCTTTTGAAAGGAAGATCAGCATGACGAAAGACCTGACGAACAAGGTCGCGCTCGTGACCGGCGGCGGCAGCGGCATCGGACGAGCTGCCGCGCTGTCCTTGGCCGCCCGAGGAGCGACCGTCACCGTCGCCGGACGAACCGAGGCGACGTTGAAGGAAACCGTGGCGCTGATCGAAGCCGAGGGAGGCGTCGGCCGTTACGTGGTCGCCGACGTGCACGACGAGGAGGCGGTCAGGAACGCCGTCACGTTCGCCGCCGAGGGCGGACGGCTCGACTACGCCGTCAACAGCGCCGGTATCGACGGCGGCAACGACGCGTATCCGCTGATCGACCACCCGACAGCGATGCTGGACCAGATGCTGGCGACGAACGTGCGGGGCATGTTCGTCTCGATGAAGTACGAGCTCGAGCTGATGGCAGCCGCCGGTGCCGGCTCGATCGTCAACATCTCCTCCGGCGCCGGACTGACCGGCATCAAGGGCTACTCCGGCTACGCCGCCTCCAAGCACGCCGAGATCGGACTGACCAAGAGCGCCGCGCTCGACTACGCCGACCGCCACGTGCGCGTCAACGCCGTGTGCCCCGGTCTGGTGAACACGCCCCTGATCGCGGACATGATCACCGAGAACCCCTCCCTGCACGAGCAGCTGGTGGCCTCGCACCCGCTGGGCCGCATCGCCGAGCCGCAGGAAATCGCCGACGCGGTCGGGTGGCTCTGCTCGGACAAGTCGAGCTACGTCACCGGCGTGGCACTCGCCATCGACGGCGGCTACACCGCGCGCTGAATCATCCCCGACCTTCAAGAAGGAATCATGAGCACAGACATCACCACCGCCGGCACCGTCACCATCGGCGGGGACCTCACCGTCGGCACCATCGGCTACGGGGCGATGCAGCTGACCGGCCCGAAGACCTGGGGCGAGTACCCCGATCACGACAAGGGCGTCGCACTGCTGCGCGAGGTCATCGCCGAGGGCGTGACGTTCATCGACACCGCCGACGTCTACGGGCCGCACTCCAACGAAGAGCTGATCAAGGAGGCGCTGCACCCCTACCCGGACAACCTCGTCATCGCATCGAAGGGCGGGTTCCTGCGCGGCGGCCCCGAATACAACGACATGGGGGCGACCGGCAACAAGTGGTACCTGCGCCAAGCCGCGTACATGAGCATGCGGCGTCTCGGCGTCGACCAGATCGATCTCTACTACCTGCACACGCCGGCCTTCACCGACACCCCCTTCGAGCAGGCCGTCGAGACGTTGGCCGCCATGAAGCAGGACGGCATGATCCGGCACATCGGCCTGTCCAACGTCAGCGCCGACCAGCTCCTGACCGCCCTGGCGATCACGGACATCGCCGCGGTCACCGTGCACTACAACGTCGCCGTCCGCCTCGGCGCGGCAGTGCGCTCGGTTGCGGAGGACAAGGGCATCGTGTTCTCGCCCTGGCACCCGGGCGCGGTCCCGGGTGGAGAGGAAGGCGCGCCGTTGCACGCCGTCATCGACCCGATCGCCGCGAAGTACGACGCCACCCCGCAGCAGATAGCGCTCGCGTGGCAGCTTCATCGCACGCCCAACACGCTGCCGATTCCCGGCACGACGAGCGTGCAGCACCTGAGGGAGAACCTGGCCGCCGCACGCATCCAGCTCGCCGACGAAGAGGTCGCTGCGATCACCGCACTGGCCCCCGAACAGTCCTGATCGCAACCCCTGTGGCCGCTCAACTCCGGTATCGATTTCGCGTCCGCGGCCGGCCTCGGACGCGAAATCGACCAGGTCGGGGGCGGCCTACAATTGGAAGCCGACTCCCACATTTGTGCAAGCGGCCCCTCAGCTCGCCTCGACAACCCGACGAGAACCGGAGAACAACCTGAATGGCGATGCCCGTGAGCGACCTGCTGGCCACCCGGCGTCCGCACCGCGTCGACGCGGCCCGCAACTTCGACGCGATCCTCGCCGCCGCACGGGCCCTGTTCGCCGAACAGGGAACTGACGTGCTCCTCGCCGACGTCGCCAAGCGCGCAGGCGTCGGAGCCGCCACGCTCTACCGCCACTTCCCGACCCGCGAAGATCTCGCCGAGGCTGTCTACGTCGCCGAGGTCGACGCACTCTGCCGGTACGGCGAAGAGCTCGCCGCCACCCAGCAGCCCTGGGAAGCCCTCGAGGAGTGGATCCGACGGTTCGTCACCTACATGGCGACCAAACGCGCGCTGCTCTCCGCGCTCGACCGCGACTCCGGTGCGTTCCTCGCGTGCAAGGCCGCGCTCTACGAGTCAGGCGGACCGCTCCTGGTCGCCGCGCAGGAGTCCGGCGACGCCCGCCGAGACGTCACCATCGATGACGTCATGCGCTACGTCATCGGCGTCACCAACTCGCCCTTCGGATCCGACGCGCAACGCGATCGCATCCTGCGGCTCGCGATCGACGCCGTCAAACGGCAAGAACCAGCCACGGAGTGAGGTCCTCCCCGGCTGCGGAGATCGGTCCGGCTCTGAAAGAGTGGGAGTCATGCCGAGATCGATTGCCACCAATACCCAGGTCGACACCGAGGCGCTGCTGGAGTTCGTCCGGCCGCGTCACCACATGCTGCTGATCACCACCCGGGCCGACGGTACGCCGCAGGCCTCGCCGGTGTCGGGTGGTGTCGACACGGAGGGACGGATCGTCATCTCGTCCTACCCGGAGCGGGCCAAGAGCGCGAACGTCAGGCGGGACGCGCAGACCAGTGTCGTGGTCCTGTCGGACGACTTCGGCGGCCCGTGGGTCCAGATCGACGGTAGCGGTGAAGTGATCGAGTTGCCGGACGCGGTCGAGCCGCTGGTGGACTACTACCGGTCGATCTCCGGCGAGCACCCGGACTGGGACGAGTACCGCGAGGCGATGCGCACCCAGGGCAAGTGCCTGATCCGCATCACCCCCGAGCGCTGGGGCCCGGTCGCCACCGGCGGCTTCCCCGCCCGCCTGGCCGACTGACTAGCCGTACTGCGACCCGCGGCGGTGACCGGCCGCGGCGCAGTACAGGTCAGTCCTTCTGGTAGCGGCGGGCCATCGTCTCGGTGATGCGTTGCATGGCGCCTTCGAGGTGTTCACGCAGTGCCGCCTCGGCGCCGGCCTCGTCCTGCGCCAGGCAGGCATCGAGGATCGCCTGGTGCTCGCGCCGGGTCTGCTCGATCCGGGCCTTGGTCTGCCGCGAACCGAACCGGTACCGCTCGCTGTTCTGCCAGACCGGCTCGATCGCCCGCGGCAGCCACCGCGACCCGCCGGCCCGGTAGATCGCGAAGTGGAACTCCGTGTGCGCCTGCCGGGAGGCGATGATGTCGCCCACCTTCGACAGCCGCACATGTTCGGCCAGGGCGGCCCGGGCCAGCGCGGCATCCGCCTCACTGAACCGCGTCGCCGCAGCCCGTACTGCGAGGGTCTCCAGCGCCAGCCTGGTCTCGTGGGTGTCGCGCAGGTCCTCCATGGACAGCTCGCGCACCCAGGCGCCCTTGTGGGGCACGATCTCCACCAGGCCGAGCGCCTGCATCCGGCGCAGTCCCTCCCGGATCGGCATCTGGCTCATGTCCAACCGCTTGGCCAGTTCCTCCAGGCGCAACGCGGTCCCGCTCGGCAGTTCACCGGACAGGATGAGCTCGTGCAGTTCCGCCGCGGCCTCTTCGGCGAGAGTCCGCCGGCCGCTGGGTCCCCCGGGCGTGAGCTCGAGTCGTCGGGTCATTGGGTGTGGCCTGCCCCTCTCCTCCACTGCACACACGTCTGGGAGGTAACCGTAGCCGGGAGTCGGCGCTCTGTGGCACTCCGGAGACAGATTGCCCACCACTGGTTCATCCGGCTCACCTCAGCCGGGTCAGGTCGAGCAGTACCCGGCGGTCCGCAGTACCGGCGGCCAGCAGGTCGAGGGCATCATCCGACCGCAGCGCGGGGACCAACTGGAACTCCGGCCAGACCTCGGCCGGGGCGATGTCCGCAAGCACCTGCGAGACCGTGCCAGGCTCGATCGAGGTGCGCTGCATGTTCACCGGCAGCACCCGCAGATCACGGCCGATCAACTGGTGCAGGTCCAGGGTGGCGAACTCCCCCGCGGTGTAGCCCAGTACTACGAGCCGCCCGCCCGGCGTGATGTGACTCATCACCCCGCCGGCGACCGGACCTCCGACAGTGTCGATCACCGCGTCGCACCACGGCAGTTCCCGGCCGACCTGGCCAAGCTCGTCCACCCGGACCACCTGGTCGACCAGACCGGACAGCACGTCCACGGACTCCCCTGCCCGAGCCAGGCCGATCACCTTCGTCGCACCGGCCGCTCGCGCAACCGCGGCACACAGCCGACCGACCAGCCCGGTCGCACCCGTCACCACGACCGTCTCGCCTTCGACGATCCGCGCGACCCGCCGTACCGCGGTGTGGGCCATCAACGCCGACGCCAGCATCGCCACGGCCGCCGGTGGATCCAGACCGTCAGGCAGCGGGTGCACGGCGACATCCGGTACGACGGCCAGCTCGCCCCAGGTCCCGGAACGCGAGACGCCGACACCACCACCGCGGATGATCACCCGGGTCCCGGGCTCGAACTTGTCCGACCAGACCACCACTCCGGCACCCTCGGACCCCGGCACGAACGGCGGCTGCAGTTGCTGGGCCAGCTTGCCCGCCAGCACAGTCCGGTCCAGCTGCGTGACCGCTGCGACTCTCAGCTCGACCAGGGTCTCGCCTGGTCCCGCGGAGAGTTCGATTTCCTCGGCCTTCAACTGTTGACCGGGTCCGTAGCAGCGCAGCACGATTCCTTGTCGCGCGCTCATCCACCCACCCCACTCATGCCCGTCCCCGCTTGCATTTGATATCTGATCACATCTTGATCCTGCGGAAAAGCCCGTCTCACGGCAGAGCAACCCCCTTGTGCAGCGGCCGGGTCAGCGGTTCGGCTGCCTCGGCCCGTCGTGCGTCGAGCCCGTCGCTCCCCATCGGGAACGGCCAGTCGCTCCCAGCCAGCACCTGGCCGAACGTCGCCTCCGCCAGATCCAGTACTGCGGGATCGTGGACCAGGTCATCCACAGCGAACCGGCGCAGTGCCTCCGCCACGGACAGCGAAGGGGGCTCGATCCCTGGTCGTGCAGTGTCGATCCCCCGCTGCCAGCGCCCGGCCAGAGCCGCGGTCACCCCACCGCCATGGCAGAGGCAGAACCGGATCCCCGGGAACCGCCCGGGCACATCGGCGAAGACCAACTCGGCTGCGGCAAGCCCTGTCTCATAAGGATTGCCGAGCAGGTTCGACAGGTAGAACGCGTCCAGCCGCTCGTCCGGACTGTGACCCGGGTGAACCAGGGTGAACGCCTCCAGCGCATCCAGCACCTGCCAAACGGGATCCAGTGCAGGCGAGGCGAAGCCCGCAGTACCGAGGGCGAAGCCACTGAAGACGCCTTCGTCCGCGAGAGCCGAAGCAACCGATGCGGCAGCCGGGTCGAGCAGTGGAAGCTGGCCGAGCACTCGCAGTTGGGGTGTGGCCAGCTCGCGAAGCCCCTGGTTCACCAGGGCAGCCCACTCGACTCCCTGGTCGTAGCGGAACAGCGCTGGCGGCACAGAGACGACAGCGCCGTCCAACTGCTGCTCCGCGATCCACTGCAGCAAAGCGGCCGGATCACCCAGTCGCCGCAACGGCAGTCGTTCCTTGCCGTCGACAACCAACATGCCGGCTTCGACAGCAAGACCGAACTCCCGCCGGTGTGCTACCGCGAGCACTGTCGGCGGAATGAGATGCGTATGGACGTCCCAGCCGGCCATCTCAGCGAGCATCCTCGTCGTTGTCGTAGAAGGACGGCCGCTCCGGGTAGTGCGGACCGTCGTACACCTCCAGCAGTACAGAGGTCTCCTCTGCCAGCGTCGGGCCGTGTACGCAGCCCTTGGGGTTCCAGTAGAAGCTGCCCTTGGTCAGAACCGTCCCGGTCGGTACATACACGTACCGCCCGGACAGGCAGAACATGAACTGGTTCGACGCATGCTTGTGCTCCGACGGGATGCCCGAGCCCTGCTCGAACCGGACCAGCGCGATCGACGCCTCGGTCTCCTCGTCCCGCCAGAGCATCTTGTGGGACAGCCCGTCCAGGGACTTCTCCACCCACTCCAGATCGTCCGTGTGCAGCAGCACCTCGCGCAGCGGTTCGTCGAAGGAGGCCATCACACAACGTCCCGCGGTGCAGGCCGACCAGTGACCTTGCTGTAGAGCTCTTCCGCTACGCCGGCGCGCAGTGGAGCCACCGCCGCGATATGCCCGTCCGGACGAACCAGTACTACGGTCTCAGGCGGTACGCCATACCGGCTGGTCGCGATGCTGCCCGGGTCGAACAGGGATCGGTCCCGCAACCCCGAGTCGTGCGGTGCGTCCCACCGGGAGATCGCGAAGTGCTGCAGCGCGGGTGAGTCGTTCACCGGGATGTCCGGGCGCCGCCGTACATCCGTGAAGTAGAGCGCGACGAACGAGTGCTTGCAGAGCCCGTGGATTGTCTCGCGGCCCAGTGGACCGTGCAGTGCAAGGTCAGGAGCCCTGTCCCCCGCCCGGACGGCAGGTGGTTCCGCACTGGTCATCACCATCGACCAGTCGTCCTCACCGTCGACGTCCAGCCGGACACCGAGCAGCGTGCGGGTGTAGGCGGTCGCCCAGTCGCTCCCTGCGGCGGTCACCGCGCCCCGCTGATGGGACATGTACTTGCGAGCCGACTCAGCCATCTCGCCGGACCCGTTGATGGCCACGGGACGTTGTTCCTGCTCGTAGCCGTCGAGGAGCTCGGGGCCGGCCCAACCTCGCAGTACCCAGGCAAGCCGCCACGGGAGGTTCGATGCGTCCAGCGCACCCGTGTTGAGACCGAGCGCCCACATCGGCGTGATCAGGTGCGCCGCATCACCCATCAGGAAAACCTTGCGGTCCCGGGTCCACTGATCCGCGACCCGGTGGTGCACGTTGTAGACGACCGAGCCGAGCAACTCGATCCGGTCCACCTCGCCGATGAACTGCTTCACCTTCACCAGCAGGTCCTCGTCCTCCGGCGGCTCGGCCCCTTCGGCCAGCGGGAAGAGGAACCGCCAGTTCTCGGGCTGCCGGATCAGCACCATCCACTCGGACCGGTCGGCGAAGTACGCCAGGTACGGGTAGTCGCGCGCGTTGTCGACGTCCAGATCGACCACGACGTCGATCAGCATGTACCGCTCGGGCAGCGTCTCGCCCGACACGGTCACACCGAGTGCGTCGCGGACCTTGCTCCGGCCACCATCGCAGGCGAGCAGGTGTGAGGCCTCGATCTGCCGCGGTCCGTCAGGCGTCTCGACCGTCAGCACCACACGGTCCTCGAGTACCTCGTAGGACTCCAACCGGTGACTCGTCCTCACGAAATGCCCCGCGCGCTCCAGAGCCGCGGCGAGGATCGGCTCCATCCGCTGCTGCGGCAGGTTGACCACGAACGGGAACTGCGTGTCGTTCACCAGTTCGGCCAGCTGGACCGAGGCCCGTGGCGTGTTGGTGGCCCGGTCGATGTCGCCGATCTCGTCGATCCGCAGCGACGCGGCCAGGATCTCCTCGACGACGCCGTACCGGTTCCAGATCTCCAGCGTCCGGGTCAGCGTGGTGCCTGCCTTGGTGTCGGCGGACAGCACCGCGTCCTCCTCGAGCAGTACGAACGGTACGCCGTAGTGCGCCAGGCCGAGGGCCGTCGTCAGGCCGATCGGCCCGGCACCCACCACGGCCACGGGCAGCTGCGGATCAGAAGACACTCATCACTCCTTGAACGAATCGAGCCGGCCGAAAGCACGTTCCCGGGTCAGCTGGGACCCGGTCATCGCGGCCGCGTCGGAGAGCAGGAACAGCAACGGGCCGACCACGTCCTCGGGGTCGCCGATACCTAGGTGTCGCGCCAGTGCTCGCGATCGGCACTGGTGTTCGCGGAGCGGAACTGGTCCGTGTCGATCACGCCCGGCGCGACGATGTTCACCCGCACCCGGTGCTCGGCCACCTCCGCGGCCAGCGTGCGGGCGAAGGCGGTCACCGCCGCCTTGCTCGCCGCGTACGCCGCGGCGCCCGGATAACCGGTCGAGGCCATCCCCGAGGTGAACACGATCACCGAGCCGCTCCGCCGGTCGACCATCTGCGGGACGACGGCCTGGCAGACCCAGACCACGCCGTCCAGGTTCACCTTGAGCGTGTGGGTCCAGTCCGCCGGATCCATGTCCACCACCGCGGCTCGCGGCTGGACCGCGGCTCCCGCGACCAGTCCGTCGATCCGCCCGTACCGCTCGACCACACTGCCGACGGCCTTGAGCACCGCCTCGCGGTCCGACACGTCCACCTCGACGTACACCACCCCCGCCGACGGCGTACCGGTCTGGGCCAACGGCGTACCGGTTTGGGGCGCGACCACGTCGAAGACCACGGCAGTGCCGTTGCGGCGGGCCACAGCCTCCGCGAGCGCGGCGCCGATGCCACGCGCACCCCCTGTGATCACCACGACCTCGCCGGTGGCGTCGAAACTCACCTTCATGACGGCTCCCTCTGCTGCTTGGAGGTCATCGTCTCGGTGATCCGCTGCACCGCGCCGGCCAGGTGGGTCCGGAGCGCCTTCTCGGCCGCTTCGGGATCGCGGTCGACGCAGGCGTCCAGGATCGTCTGGTGCTCGATCCGGGTGCGCTCGATCTGGATCGCGGTCGGCCTGCTGCCGAACCGGTACCGCTCGCTGTTCTGCCAGACCGGCTCGATCGCCCGGGCCAGCCAATGCGAGCCACCGGCCCGATAGAGCGCGAAGTGGAAGTCCGCGTGCGCCTGCCGGGCGCCGACCGAGTCGTCGAGACGGGACAACCGCACGTGATCGGCCAGCGCGGCCACCGCCCGCTGCTCGTCCTCCTCGCTGAAGTGCTCGGCCGCGGCCCGGACCGCCAGGCTCTCCAGCGCCAGCCGCGTCTCGTGAGTGTCGTGCAGATCGTCCACCGACAACTCCCGGACCCAGGCGCCGCGGTGCGGGATGATGTCGACGAGCCCGAGCGCCTCGAGTCTGCGCAGCCCCTCGCGGACCGGCATCTGGCTCATCTCCAGCCGGTTCGCCAGTTCGACCAGCCGCAGCGGCGTACCGCTGGGCAGCTCCCCCGACAGGATCAGCTGATGGAGCTCGGCCGCGGCGGTCTCGGCCAACGTACGACGTCCGCCCTTGCCGCCGCCCGGCAGCAGCTCCAGCCGGCTACTCATGCGAGCTCCCGACGGGCCAGGGTGTTCCGCAGGACGCCGATCTTGTCCGCCTGGGTGATCACCTCGTCGCCCTCGCCGAGGAAGACCTGCGGCTCGCGGGCATTGCCGATCCCGGCCGGGGTCCCGGTCAGCAGCAGATCGCCCGGGCGCAAGGTCATCCCGAACGACAGCTCATTGATCAACGTCGCCACGTCGTACGCCATCTGCTTGGTCGAGGCGTCCTGCATCACCTCACCGTTCAGCAGGCACTGCAGGTGCACGTCCTGCGGATCGCCGAACTCGTCGGCGGTGACGATCCACGGGCCCAGTGGCATCGTCTGGTCGATGCTCTTGCCCTTCAGCCACTGACCGCCGTGGGCCCGTTGCAGGTCGCGCTGGGAGATGTCGTTGGCGAGCGTGTAGCCCCAGACGTGATCCAGCGCTTGCTCGACCGGGATGCTCCGACCGGTCTTCCCGATCACCAGGGCGAGTTCCGCCTCGTAGTCCCACTTGGCGGAGATCGCCGGGTCGTACGCGATCTCGTCGTACGGGCCGATCACCACGTCCGGGCCCTTGGTGAAGAAGGTCGGGTGCTCGGGCCGGTCGACGTCCTGGCCGTCGCGTTTGCCCTTGCTCTCCTCGAAGTGGTCCCAGTAGTTCCAGCCGGTGCAGAGGATGTCGCGCCGGAACCGCCGCAACGGCGCACACAGCCGCGCCCCGGCCAGCGGGATCCGCTCGGCCCGCGGCAACTCGTTGCGCACGGCATCCATCGCCGCGGCCCCGCCCTCGATCACCGAGACCAGGTCGGTTGCCGCCAGCAACGCGACGTCAGCGCCATCCAGTACGCCGACCCGCTCGCCGCCGGCGTACTCGATCGTCAGGAATCGCATCTCATACCCATTCGACGCCTCGCACGCGATCACCCACCCCGGTCACTGGATCACCGCGATCGCACTGATCTCGATCAGGTAGTCCGGATGGGCGAGTTTGCTGACCTCGACCATCGTGGAAGCGGGCAACGGCTCGTGGAAGTACCGCGCCCGGACCTCGTGGATCTTCGCGAAGTCCTCCATGTTCCGCACGTACACGTCCACCCGGCACACGTCGTCCAGGGTGCCGCCGGCCTCGCGGACCGCGGCCTGCACGTTCTCGCACACCTGCCGGGTCTGCTCGGTGATGTCGCCGACGCCCGCGATGCTGCCGTCGGGCCGTCGCGCGGTCATCCCCGACACGAACACCAGCCGGCCGGTCGCCTCGATCGTGGTCGCCTGCGAGAACACCCCGTTCGGGCTGCGCAACGCGGCGCTGGTCAGTTGCGTCTTCGGCATCAGCTCTGCACCCCTCCTGGCGGGATGGCGGCGCCGACTGCCCTTGCGGCCGCCAGCAACCCGTCCAGCCCCGACCTCTCGATCAGTACGCCGGTACGCCGCTGCTGCCGCGCGCGTTCGGCCTCGATCTCACCCGGCAGGTACAACCGGTCCACCCCCGGCGCAGTGGAACTCCCCCGCACCCGGGCAGCCAGATCCGACGCCCGCCCGCGGAATCCCGCGATCCCGCCCAGCAACTCCGGGTCGATCGCCAGGAACAGATGCGCGCAGTCGTTCGGCCGGTCCGGCTCGCGGTACAGCGGCCGGACCTGGTCGCCCCAGCCACCGCCACTGAGCACCCCGGTCAGCACGTCGATCATCAGCGCCAGCCCGAACCCCTTGTGCCCGGCCGCCGGCAGCAGCATCCCGAGGACCGCGGCCTCCGGGTCCGTGGTCGGTACCCCGGCCGGATCGGTCGCCCAGGTGTCCGGGATCGACCGCCCGGCGGACGCCGCCAGCCGGATCTTGCCCAGGGCAACAGCCGACAACGCCATATCCAGCACGATCTCCGCCCCGGCCTCGGTCGGCACCGCGATCGCCAGCGGGTTGTTGCCGACGATCCGCTCGGCCCCTCCCGGGGCAGGCATCAGCGGGGTGGTGTTCGACATCGCGACACCGAGGCAACCCGCATGGGCCGCCTGCATGGCCCACCGGCTGGCCGCGCCGAAGTGGTGAGCGTTGCGGACCGACGCCAGCCCGATCCCGTACCGCCCGGCCCGCTCGATCGCCAGCCCCATCGCCTGCGGGCTGGACAGCTGCCCCATTCCCCCGCGCGCATCCAGCACCAGGGCGGCGCCCGCGTCGTGCAGGACGTCCAGCTCGCGTTCGCGGGTCACGCCGCCCGCGTTCAGGCGTTCGACGTACATCGGCACGAGCATCACGCCGTGCGAACTGACCCCGCGCAGATCGGCTTCCACCAGCGCGGCGGCGATCTGTGACGCGTCGGCCGGATCGAACCCGACAGCGGCGAAGACGGACGAGACGGTCGCTTCCAGCCAGGCCGGCCGGACCAGCACGCGGCGGTCGGCATCCGATGCCTGTGTCGTCATCCCGTCTCCTGCGCCCACGGCAGCAGCAGGTGCTCCAGCAGCACCAGGCCGTAGAAGAGCACGATGCTCATCAGGCTGAGCAGCCCGATCGCGGCGAACGCCAGGGCGGTGTCGGCGGAGGCACCGGAGGTCGAGATCACGAAGCCCAGGCCGGCCGTGGCACCGGAGAACTCACTGATCACCGAGCCGATCACCGCCAGCGAGATGGCCACCTTCAGACCGGTGAAGACCTGCGGCAGGGCGTAGGTCAGCCGCAGCTTGAAGAACTCCTGCCTCCGGCTGGCCTTCAGCGAGCGGAGCAGTTCGACCAGTTCGGCCGGCGTCGACTTCATCCCCTGCGCGGTCGAGATGACGATCGGGAAGAAGCAGACCAGCAGCACCATCAGGATCTTCGGCCCGATGCCGAAACCCCACCAGACCACCAGCAACGGCGCGATCGCGATCTTCGGGATCGCGTTCACCGCCAGCAGCAGCGGGTAGACCAGCCGCTCGAGGATCACCGACCGCACGATCAGCAGGGCGATCGGCACGCCGACCACGATCGCCAGCCCGAACCCGGTGATCGTCTCGACGAAGGACACCCCGGTCTGCTCCAGCAGGAAGCCCGGCTGTTCCAGGAATCTGCCGAGCACGGCGCCCGGCGTGGGCAGCAGGAACGGCTCGATGTCGAAGGCGCGGACCGCGAGCCACCAGAGCGCGATCGCACCGATCAAGCCGACCACCGGCAGCAGGACCGCCGCCGAGCGCGAACTCGTCAGCCAGGAGCGCTGCGTCATCGACTCGCCTCAGGAGCGGGCTCTGCGTCGTCGACCGGGCGGCCGTGTTCGGACAGCAGTCCGTGCAGGTGGCCACTGATCTGGGCCACCTCGGTCAGGTGCGCGTTCTGGGCCAGGCTGCGGGGCCGCGGGATGTCGATGTCGACGATCTCGCGGAGCCGGCCGGGCCGCGGCGTCAGCACGACCACCCGGTCGGACAGCACCACGGCCTCCTCGATCGAGTGGGTGACGAACACGATCGTGGTCGCCAGCTCCATCTGGATCCGCTGCAGTTCCGCCGACAGTTCGGTCCGGGTCAGCGCGTCCAGCGCCGAGAACGGCTCGTCCATCAGCATCACCTTGGGACTGCGGATCAGCGACCGGCACAGTGACACCCGCTGCTGCATGCCGCCGGACAGTTCGTGCGGGAGCCGGCGCTCGAACCCCTTGAGGCCGACCAGCTCCAGCAGTTCGTGCGCCCGATCCCGGTACTGCGCCTTGGTGCGCTCGGAGTCGCCGCCGGAGATCTCCACCGGCAGCATCACGTTCGACACGACCGACCGCCACGGCAGCAGGGCCGGCCGCTGGAACATGAAGGAGACGTCCCGCCGGGGCCCGGTGACGGGATCCCCCGCCACCACGACCCCGCCGTAAGTCGGAGGGAGCAGTCCCGCGATCAGCCGGAGCAGGGTGGACTTGCCACAGCCGGACCGGCCGATCACGGTGACGAACTCGTTCGCCTGGACGTGCAGGTCGATCTCCTCGAGGGCCCGCACCTGGCCCCCGCGCCCCTCGAAGACCTGCCCCACGCCGTCCAGCCGGATCATCCTCAGCCCTTCGGTGCCAGGGACTCGCTCACCACGTCAGCGGGCTTGATCGAACCGGCCGGCGTGATCTGCTTGGCCTCCTCCAGCTGGTCGATCACCTTCTGCACCCGGGTGACATCCACCTCGCCCAGCGCGCCGTTGAAGTCCCCCGGCTTCACGTATTTCTTCATCAGGGTGAGTTCCTCGGTGGCGACCGCGACATCGGTGGTCGGCACGTACTTCTTCAGCGTCTCGGCAGCGGCCTTCGGGTCGTCGATCGTGTCCTGCAGACCCTTCAGCAGCGCACCGGTGAACCGCTTGACCTGGTCAGGGTGCTCCTTCGCCAGGTCGGTCCGGGTGATGATCGAGTTGCCGTAGAGGTCCGGCAGCAGATCGCCGTACGGCAGCACGACGGCCTTGCGCTTGGCTGCCTTCTCCACCAGCGGAACGCCCACCACGAACTGGCCGATGCCGTCGACGGTGCCGGAGGCAAGCAGCTGCGGCAGCGCGGGCGGCGGGTTCGGCACGAACTTGACCCGGGTGGGATCGATCTTCGCCGCCTTGGCGTAGAGCGGGAACATCACCGTGTTGGTCGACCCCGGCTGGTCGCCGATCCTCTTGTCGATCAGGTCCTCGGGCTTGTGGATCTTGCCGTCCTGGAGCGCCACGATCGCGGCCAGCGAGCGCTGGTGGATCATCCCGACGGTGGTGACCGGAAGCTTCTGGGCCGCCAGCGTGATCACGACCGCGGTGAAGTCACCGATGCCGTAGTCGGCCTGACCGCCCGCGACCAGCTTCATCACGTCGACCGTGCCGCTGCCCGGGTTGATCTTGACCTCGAACCCGGCGTCCTTGAAGTAGCCCTTCTCAAGGGCGACATAGGCATAGGCCTCGCGGCCGAAGTTGTTGAAAGAGGTCAGGTAACTGACCTTCGTCAGGGACGCCTCCCCGCTCTGGTCAGGATTGCTGTCGTTGCACGCGCTGAGCAGAGCGAGCGCGAACACCGCCACGCCGGCAACAGCCGAACGTCTGAACCTCATGCTGGACCTCTCCTCTCCGATATTTGATCAAACATCAAATATGGAAGGGTGGTCAATCGGCCCGCGGGGACTTCACGGTGTCTTTACGTGCACCGTTCCAGGTCCCCAACAGAGCCCGATTGCCGCCCATCCTGGAGCCGTTCCCCATGCCAGTCCCACCGGACGGGCATCCCGCCCCGACCACAGACCGTACCCGTCCGGACAGCAGATCGCGACGTCCGACCGGGCAGAAGCTGCCCAGACAGGGACAAATTTGTGTAAACCCGGCCGTCTTGTGATCCAGGTCATGCAACCGCTCTCCGGGGTCTGGAACCAACCTCACCCCGCCGTTCGTATCCGGCCCCCTCGGACGGGTGGCGTTGTCCCTCCGCGGAGGGAGGCCGGTGCGGGCCGGCTTTGACAGGATGTGGGGGTGAAGGTGCTGGTGCGCGGGTCGACGTACCTGCGGTGGGTCTATCTGCTGCTGGGTGCTGCCCTGGTGCTGGCGTTCATCCTGGTCGACACCGGCCTGGTCGCCCTGGTCGGCGAGCTCCATCTCCCCCGCGTCCTCACCGGGATCCTGGACGCGCTGGTGGTGATCGGCCCTCCTGTGCTGCTCGGCATGCTGCCGGCCGTGCGGGAGGTGGAGGGCATCGCGGTCGAGTCGCTGCTCGGGGTCCGCTTCGAGGAGCGTCCGCTCGGCCCGGCCCGCAGCTGGCCGCAGCGGCGTCGGACCACCGTGTGGTTCTGCCTGCACCTGGCCGCGGGCGGTTGCGCGGGCATCCTCACCACCGCCGTCTTCGGCTTCGGCGCGGTCTTGCTCGCGGCCCCCTTCCGGGAGCACGGCTCCCATGAACTTGCCCCCGGCATCCAGTACGACGTCACCGGTAGCTGGCGTGATCTGTGGATGCCACTGGCCGCCCTCGCCGGGATCGCCCTGGTATTCGTCATCTCCGCCGCGATCGGGGCACTCCTCGCCCACTGGGCCCCGCGGATGCTCGGGCCGACCCCGGCCGAGCGGATCGAGCTGCTCGAGCGGCGGACCGCGACACTTGCCGAGCGCAACCGTCTGGCGCGGGAGCTGCACGACAGCGTCGGCCACGCGCTCAGCCTGGTCACCATCCAGGCGGCCGCCGCGCGGAAGCTGCTGGCCACGGACCCCGCCTTCGCGGAGACCGCGTTGGCGGCGATGGAGACGTCTGCACGGGCGGCCCTCGCCGACCTCGACCATGTCCTTGGGTTACTCCGCGACGATCGCCGGCCGGGCAGCCAGACCGCCCCGCAGGCCACCCTCGGCGATGTCGCCCGGCTGGTCGACTCGACCCGGGCGGGCGGCATCACGGTGGCCGTGCACCGATCGGGCGATCTCGACCAACTGCCGGCAGCGGTGTCCCGCGAGGCCTACCGGATCGTGCAGGAAGGGCTGACCAACGCGATCCGGCACGCGGGGCGACCCGCCGACGAGGTGGAGGTCGAGCTGTCCATCAGCCTCGACACCACCGGCCTGCAACTGAAACTGACGAACCCGGTGACCGGCCTGTCGGACCACTCGGGCGGCGGCCGTGGACTGGCCGGGATCCGTGAAAGGGTCGCCGTACTGCGCGGCACCGTCGAGGCAGGCCTGGTCGCCGACGGGTGGCGGCTCGCGGTGACCCTTCCGGTCGCCGTGACGACGAAAGGATGACAGTGGACATCTCGGTGGTCGTAGTGGACGACGAACCGCTGATCCGCAGCGGCCTGCGCGCGATCATCGACGCGGAGCCCGACCTCACCGTGGTGGGCGAGGCGGCCGACGGTGCCGAGGTCCTGCCGGTGGTCCGCCGGACCCGGCCGGACGTGGTTCTGATGGACGTGAGGATGCCCGCCGTGGACGGGATCCACGCCACCAAGCTGCTCCTCGACGGGCTCGACCCGGCACCCCGCGTACTCGTCGTCACCACCTTCGAGAACGACGACTACGTGTACGACGCGCTGCGGGCGGGCGCCTCCGGGTTCCTGCTGAAGCGGACTCCCCCGGACGACATCATCGCGGCGATCCGCACGGTCGCGGGCAGCGACTCACTCCTCTTCCCGGAGGCGATCCGAGCCCTCGCGCTGGCGCATATGACTGAGCAACCCGCGGGACTGGACGGCTTCCAGTTGACCGAGCGGGAGCAGGAGGTACTCCGCCTGATGGCCAAGGGCCTGTCCAACGCGGAGATCGCAGGCGAGCTCATCCTCGGAGTCCAGACCATCAAGACCCACGTCGCGAACCTGCTGTCCAAGCTGGGCGCCCGCGACCGTACCCAGGCCGTCATCCTCGCCTACGAGTCCGGCTTCGTCCCGCTCCGCTGAACCCCGCCTGGACTCAGGTCTTGGTGATGTCGTCGGCGTCGGCCAGGGCGCAGGCGTCGTCGACGGGATCGGCGGCGTCCGCCCTCACGGCGACCCGCTGCAGGAGCATGCGGAAGATCAGCCGCTCACCCTCGTCCAAGCTGCCGAGCACCTCGTGCTCAGCCGCGGACAGGCGGCGTTCCAGCTCGCAGACCGCTTCCTTGCCCTGGTCGGTCGCCACGATCAGGCGTGCCCGCCGGTCCGCCGGATCCGGCTGCCGCTGGACTACCCCGGCCTCCTCGAGGTCGTCGAGCAGATAGGTCATGACCGTCCGGTCCACGCTCAGCTGGGCGGCCAGATCGAGCTGCCGCTTCGGCCCGTCCCCTGTGACCGTGGTCAGCACCTGATAGCCACGCGGACCGCCCGGCACACTATCCAGCGCCGCCGCCGCCTCTTTCGCGTAGCGCCGGAAGACGACGCCGAGCGCCCAGCCGAGGTCGGCCTCGACTGATGTCGCCGCACCCCCGCGGCGCTCGGGCGAAGAACTTGTCACGCCCCCATCCTACGTGGTCTACGCCATCCGGAATATGATCTGGCTTGAATATGTTCTGCTGAACAGACTATCTTCGGAGCAGCTCATCGCTGAGCTAGTCCCTACCGTTTCTGGAGAGGAACGAGAACTATGACCACCCTCCTTCGCGTCGACGCCAGCATCAGGGTCGACGGATCCGTCAGCCGTGCCCTGGCCGACAGCGCCGAGGCCGTCTGGCGATCGGAGCACCCGGACGGTGTCGTGGTCCGGCGCGACCTCGGTCGCCACCCGATCCCGGCCGATGTCTGGCCCTCCGTCATCGCCGGCAAGCTCGGTCTGCCGACGCCCGACGACTCCGACCGCGCCGACTACGCGGACGCCAAGGCCCTGGCCGACGAGATCACGAACGAGTTCGTGTCGGCCGACGCGGTGCTGGTGGCGGTCCCGCTCTACAACTGGGGAGTCTCCCAGCACGTGAAGACCTGGATCGACCTGCTGCTCACAGTCGGGGAATTGCAGACCGCGGGTCTCGTCGCGGGAAAGCCGATCATCCTCACCCTGGCCCGTGGCGGTGGCTACGGCGAAGGCGCTCCCAAGCACGGCTGGGACCACTCCACGCCCTACCTGGAGCGGATCTTCCGTGACGCCCTCCAAATGGACCTTCGGACAGCCGTCGCCGAGCTGACCCTGGCTCCGGTCAGCCCGGGGATGGAGTCGCTGATCGACGCGTCCAAGGTGTCCGAGGCGGAGGCACACGTCGCCGCCAAGGAGCACGCGGCCGTCGTCGCTCGCCAGTTCACCAGCGCAGCCGCCTGACCCTTTTCGCCTGTTGATTGCCCGATGGGTGCCGAGCTCGAGCCGGCACCCCAGGGAATCAGGCGACCTGCCAGGCCGACACCGTGACCGACAGCGTCACTTCCACCGGATCAGCCAGTACTGCGGTGCGCTCCGCCCGCTCGGCGGGATCGACGTGCCGCGCGCTCGGCGTCATCGCGACCAACTCTTCGACCTCCGGGTGATCCAGCCGCATCCCGGCCTCGACGATCTCCTCACTGATCCGTGCGAATCCGATGAGCGACTCCTTCAGCCGCCGCTCCTTCTGCTCATCCACCCGGACCATGCCCAGTACGCCGACCAGTTCCGCGAGATGCGCCTGGTTCGGGGTCACCACGAGCAAGGTCCCGCCGGGAGCCAGGATGCGGGCCATCTCCGCGGCATTGCGCGGGGCGAACACGTTGAGAATCACCCGCGCGGCAGCGTCGCGCAGCGGGAGTTCGCGCCAGGCGTCGCAGATCACCGAGCCGATCAGGGGGTCCACCTTGGCGGCTCTGCGCGCGGCGTACCGGGAGACGTCGAGGGCGATTCCGACTCGTCCGGGCTTTGCGGCGACGACGCCGGCCAGGTAGTACGCAGTACCGGCTCCGACTTCGACGATTACGCCTTCGCCTGGAACGTGGGCGATCAGGGCGTCGCGGATCGGGGCGTAGTGGCCGTGGTCGAGGAAGGTGCTCCGGGCCTCGATCATCGCGGCGGAATCGCCCTCGATGCCGGTCGATGCATTCGGCAACAGGTTGAGGTAGCCCTGTTTGGCCAGGTCGTACGCATGGCCGTTCGGACATTTTGCCGTCCGGTCAGTCAAGCCGAGGTCGTCGCCGCAGACCGGGCAGCGCAGTACGGAGACCAGGTCTGGGTGCACCCGCTCAGTGTCTCAGCCGTTGATGTCGCGGGAGGTGATGCGGGCCCACGCCGCGGCATAGAAGACAGCCAGGTAGGCAGCCTGCAGCAGCAGGTTGCGCACGATCGAGTCCCAGTACGGCGGGTCGCGGAGCAGGTCGGCGAACGACGTCCAGCCGTACATCAGCAGCCACGGGTGGATCACGTCGATCTGCGGGATCGCCCCGAGGATCCCGAACACGATGAACGCGCCGAAGGTGGCCGCCATCGCGGCCAGCGGCGTGGACGTCAGCGAACTCACGAACAGGCCGATCCCGGCGAGCCCGAGCAGGGACGCCGCGATCAGGATGGCGATTCCGAACGCCCGGAGCAGTCCGTCCCCGAGCGAGACGGTCGTGCCGGTCAGCAGCACGACATCGCCGACGGGGAAGAGCACGACGCCTGCGATCAGTCCGGACAGCCAGATCGTCATCGTCGCAGCCAGGCAGAACACAGCCAGCGCGACCATCTTCGCCGCCAGCAGACGCGAACGACCGGCGGGCGCGGTCATCAGGTTTCGCAGGGTGCCCAGGCTGGCCTCGCCCGCGAGGGACTCCCCCGAGATCACCGTGACGGCAGTTGGCAGGAAGAACGGCAGCGACAAGGCCAAGCTCGCGACGACCAGGAACAGCCCGTTGCCGGCGACCTGACCAAGGAAGCCCTGGGCATCGTCGCCGGACGAACCGGACAGCCTGATCGCGACGCCGACCATGATCGGCACGGCCGCCAGCACGGCCAGCAGCACCCACGTCCGGGCCCGCCCGAAGACAAGGTGCAACTCGGACGCGAACAACGCGACCGTATGCCGCCCCGCACTCGGCCGGCCGGCCTCCACAGAATCAGTCATCACGGCCACAGGACACCTGCCATGGTGGGAGTCAGTGGGAGGCGCGACTGGTGCCGCCCGGCAGCAGGAAGTGAGTTGAGGCTGGGGTCATTCGGCGACATCGAAGCCCTCCCCAGTCAGTGCGACGAAGGCATCCTCCAGGCTTGGCCGCTCCAGGCCGAAACCGTGGATGCGCACGTCGGCGGCGACCAGCGCGGCCGCGAGCTTGTCGATCGGCAGCTCCCCTGGGTCACCGTCGACCGTCTCCTCGGTGACCTTGAGGTCGGCGACGCCCAGGCCGGTCAGGGTCTGCTCCGCCTGCTGGAGATCCGGCGTGCGGACCACCAAGCGCGGGCGGAGCTCGGAACGCAGCTCGGCCATCGTTGACTGCCGCACCAGCTTCCCGCGGCTCATCACCGCGGCGTGGGTGCACAGCTGCTCCACCTCGGCCAGCAAATGGGTGGAGGTGAAGATGGTGGTGCCGTCCTTCGCCAACTCGCGGATCAGCAGCCGCACCTCGCGGGTGCCCTGCGGGTCGAGGCCGTTGGTCGGCTCGTCGAGCACGAGCAGGTCGCGCTGCTGCATCAGGGCGACGGCGATCGCGAGCCGCTGCTTCATGCCGAGCGAGTAGTTCCGCACTTTCTTGCCGGCGGCGTTCGACAGGCCGACCCGCTCGAGCGCTTCGCCGGCCCTCGCCTTCCGGGTCCGCGGATCGGCGGTCCGGTCGGCCGCATCGAAGCGCAGCAGGTTTGCCTGGCCGGTCCAGAACGGGTAGAACGCCGGTCCCTCGACCAGCGCCCCGACTCTCGGTAGAACGGCGAGCTGCGCCTTCGGCATCGGCTGGCCGAGCAGCTCCACCTCGCCCGAGGTGGGAGCGATCAGACCGAGCAGCATCCGGATCGTCGTCGTCTTACCCGACCCGTTCGGGCCGAGGAAGCCGAAGATGCTCCCCGCCGGAACCTCCAGATCAACGGAGTCCACAGCCACCTGCCCACTGCGGAACCGCTTTGTCAGCCCCCGCGTAACCACCGGCGGCGTACCGGTCGCGCCAAGCGTCCCGGTCGCGCCAAGCGTCCCGGTCGCGCCGAGCGTCCCGGTTGCGCCGAGCGCTCCGGTTGCGCCGGTCGGGCCTGGCGTCCCGGGCGTCAGCGTCACGTCGTCACCGGTCCCCGGGCCCGAGTCTGAAGCCTCAGCGGGGGGCCTTCGCGGCGGCGGACTGGAGGGCGTCCGGGGTGACCATTCCGACGAACACCCGGCCGTCGTCCGCGATCAGGGCGCTGACCATCTTGGTGGTCAGGATCTTGCCCGATCCCCAGCTGCCCTGGACCGTCGGAGCGTTCTTGAGCAGCTGGTCCAGCGCTTGGTTGCCGGAAGGCAGCCCGGACTTGCCGGTGCGGAGGACTGCCACGGTCTCCCAGGCAGTGCCGACGGTGGTCGGCTGGTCGGCGGCCGGCTTGGTGGCGTCAGGCTTCTTCGGGAGCGTCTTCGGCTCCTTGGCGGCCGGGACCTTCTGCTCGGTGACCTTGACCCCGCTGGGCGGGGTGAAGGCGAACGTGCTCGCCGAGGGAACGGCGAACGAGACTGACGAGAAGCCCACCTGGACCGCCGGATCGTTACCGGTCCGCGGCATCACGGTGACCTGGAGCGGGACCCAGTTCTTCGAGTCGACCGCCAGCGTCACCGAGCCGACGGTGGACTTGTCCGTCTTCGGGGTCAGGCGCAGCTTGTACGCATCGCGGCCACCAACAGATTCCGTACCGGTCACCTCGACCTTGGTGGACGGGTCGATCGCGGCGAGGAACTGCTTGGCCACCGCCTGCGGGTCGTACGTCTGGTTCTGGGGCGTGGTCTGCGGCTTCTGGGTGTGGGCCGGAACGGCGATCTTGGTGGCCTCACGCTTGGACGAGTCGTAGATCCAAGCGGTCTTACCGTCCGTGGTCAGCACCCGCTCCGCCATCTGGTCGAGCACGGAGACCCGGGCCTTGTCCGGACCGGCGAAGGCGACCCGGGCGGTGTGCTCACCGCTCAGCAGATCGGTGAACTGGCTGGCGTCCTCGCCGCCGACCACACCGGGGATCGCAGGCAGACCGAGGTCCAGCGAGGTGGTCACCGTGCCGGACAGGCCGTCGACCTTCGCCGTCTGAACCTTCGCGAGCAGGTCCTGGGCCGAGATTCCGGGCAGGTTTGGAGACGCGTCCGCGACCACTGGCCCGAGCGCCGCCACCCCCGCCACCACTGCGACTGCCGTGACCGGAACCAACCACCGTCGACTGCGCTGCGCTGCACCCATGCCTATAAGACTCGCACTGTGACAGGCGTGAACCAAGTGGCTCAGGGTTCATTCACCCAAAAGAGGGAGCCCGGCTGCTCACCGGCTCTGCAACGCGTCCAGGGCCACGGTCATCGCGGCGGCGACGCGGAAGTCGAGGCGATTGTCGTGGACGGTGGCCCGGTAGCGGTCGCGAACGGAGACCTTCCGCTCGACCGAGAGCACCGGTTGGCCGGTCTCGAGTTCGGTGAAGTCGAAGTGGAAGATGAACGGCAGCGGGATCTCCCCGATGAACGGGACGAACTCCCAGAGCCGCCGGACGATCGCGATCGTCGGGTTCCGCTCGGTCCCGTTCGTCTGTAGACCGGCCGTCCCGAGCTGCCAGCTGGATCGCAGCAAGCTCTTGCCGAACTCCTTCTTGAACCACCCGATCGCCTGGCCGCCGGCGTCGAACACGTCGTACCCGGAGCCCAGGTCGAGCCGCTTGCGCGCCTTGAACGAGAACACCACCTGCGACTTGGTGTCGTCGGCGTAGAAGGTGACCTCTTCCTTGAAGGCCATCCGCTTCTGCTGCGCGAACGCGAGCAGCGGGCCGTCCGTACCGTCGGGGTTGGTGGTGATGAGTTCGTACTTGTTCGCCATCATCGTGATCCGCTGCTTCATCGAGAAGGCGGGCACGTACATGGGCGCTGGGCCTTGCGGTGGAACGGTCATGCCGAGGAGTCTGTCACCCCGGCGGGCTCATCGACGCCGTTGACGGCGACCCCACAGGCAAGTCCCCCGAGCCGCATCCCCCGCGCAAGGCCCGCAGTGAGCTCAGACGGCTGCGGACACTCCACAACCAACTCACCAACCCCCTGCAGAACCAGGTCCCGCGCCACTTCGACACCAAGCTCCACGGCCTCATCCGCAGTACGCGCCGGCCGCCACAACACCCCGAAGTCAGCCGCGGGCTTCTCCCCACCAACCACCACAACAAGCGCCTCCGCCCGCTGCAGATACTCCGCCACATCCCCACCCCCAACCACCACCACCCAAACAACCTGCCGCCCAGCCGCGGCCCCCACAGCAACCCCACCGCCGGCAGCACTCACCACCACCCCATCACCAGCGGCACCCGCAGGCGAGCCTTCGCCGCCAGCACTCGCAGTCGGGCTCTCGCCGGCAGCGGCAGCCTGTACTGCGATCGCCGGGCCCGGCTCTTCCCCCGGGAGGCCCCGGCGGCCCCACGCCTCCTGGTGAACCGCCCACGAAAGCGGCCGCCGCGCAGCCCACCCGGTCCGCACCAACTCAGGCGCGGCCGCGAACTCCCGCACATGCCCAACGCAGAGGTATCCCACCAGCTCGACATGCGCCGGCAGGTCGAGAACCGCAGCAACCTCACCTGGTTCGAAGAACGACACCCAGCCGACCCCAAGCCCCTCCGCGCGGGCCGCCAGCCACAGGTTCTGAATCGCGATCGCCGCCGAGAACCAGGTAGTCCGCGGATCCGCATGCCGCCCGAGCACGTGCCGCCCGCCCCGCCCCGGATCACAGGTGACGGCGATGTTCAGCGGAGTATCGAGAATCGCCTCGATCTTCAGCCCGTCGAACGCAGACCGCCGATCCGCGGGCAGCGACGCGGCAAACGCATCTCGCTGCGCAACTGCCAGATCATGCACCTTCCGCCTGGTCGCAACATCCCGCACCAGCAAGAAGTCCCACGGTTGACTCAACCCGACACTCGGCGCCCGATGAGCCGACTCCAGCACCCGCGTCAGAACATCGTCCGCAATCGGCCGATCAAGAAACCCCCGCCGCACATCCCGCCGTTCAGCCAACACCCGATGCACGGTTTCCCGCTCCCGCACCCCATACCCAGGAGCCGCCTCATCCCCCGGCAGCAATCGGCCGATGGCTACGGTGGCCCGCTTTGAGCGCTGCTTGGGGATTACGAGCACAGCGCCGCTCTGGATCACGGCGGCTTCGGCGACACTCGCAGTACCGGCTAAGTGTTCGACGCGGTCGCTAGGGCTTGGTACAGGTTGTTTTGAGAGTTCCAGCGCGGGTGCGGTCAGCAGCTCAGCACCGAGGGACGCCACTAGCCGCTGCAGTCCAGGCTCCGATTCCCTGCCCTCGACAGTGACGACACAGCTGACGTCCCGTGGGTCCAGCCCTGCCAGTGCGCCGTCCACGAGGTCCCGCAGCTCGCGGTACGACGTACCGGTGCGCAGGCCGATCCCCACGACCAGGCTCACTCCTCAAGCCCCGCATGAATCCGCGCGGCCGCAACCAACCTCGCGGGAACGTCCGGAGTCGCCGTCCAATGCAGATGCAGGTACGACGCATGCACAGAAGACAAGGTGATTCCCTCGGTCCCGCCTGGCAGGTACCACGCAGGCGCGACCTCCCCATCCAGGTGCACGGCAGTCCGGTGGAACTCGTGCCCACGAACCCGGCGTCCTTCATCGAAGAACGCCGTGGTGGAAGCCGCGATCGCCGTGCGATACCCCAGCGTCAGACTGCCCGTCATCTGCGCGGTAGCAGGCAGTACGCCGGTCATCGGGTGACCGTCGAGCTCCCGGCACAGGTAGAGCAGCCCGGCGCACTCCGCGACCACCGGCAGTCCACGGGCGATCTCGGCCGCAACCTGCTCGCGCAACTTGACGTTGTCCGACAGTGCCTCGGCATGCATCTCCGGGAAGCCGCCTCCGAGGTAGAGCGCAGCGGTTGCCTCTGGCAAAGAATCGTTGAGTGGGTCGAAGGTGACGACGTCCGCGCCGGCCGCGGTCAGTAGTTCGGCCGTCTCGGTGTAGCGGAAAGAGAAGACCGGTCCCCCGGCCATCGCGATCACCGGACGATCTTCTTCCGCCGGTGTCACCTCAGCGGCCGGATCCCACGCCTCGATGTCGAGCGGTGCCGCGGCTCGGGCTGCCTGGACGAACGCCTCCAGGTCGACCCCCTGGCGAACCAACTCGGCGGCGGCCTCCACAGCAGTCTCCGCCTGCGCACGCTGCTCGTCAGCCGGTACCAGTCCGAGGTGACGGCTCGGCACGGTCAGGCGGGTGTCGCGGCGGAGCACGCCCAGTACGGGAACGCCCGTCGGCGCGACACCAGCACGAACCTCGGCCTCGTGCCGGTCCGATCCGACCTTGTTGAGGATCACCCCGACGATCCGCACACCGGTGTCGAAGGCTACGAATCCGGTCACGACTGCCCCGACACTACGTCCTGCCGCTGAAGCATCGACGACGAGCACGACAGGTGCCTGGAGCAACTTCGCCACGTGGGCCGTGGAGGAGAAACCTTCCGTGCCGAGAGCACCGTCGTACAGGCCCATCACGCCTTCGATCACGGCGAGGTCGGCCCCGGCGGCGCCGTGGGCGAACAGCGGTGCGACCCGCTCCTCGCCGGAGAGCATCGGATCAAGATTGCGCCCGGGCCGGCCGGTCGCGACGGCATGAAACCCAGGATCGATGTAGTCAGGCCCGACCTTGAAGCCGGCCACCGTGTGCCCGGCCCGCCGCAGCGCCGCCATCAACCCAACAGCAACCGTCGTCTTCCCAGCCCCGGAAGACGGCGCCGCCACCACCACCCGCGGAATCATCCGAGCTCCCCATATCTGCCTGGGATCACCACTCGATTCCCTTCTGGCCCTTCTGCCCCGCGTCCATCGGGTGTTTGACCTTGGTCATCTCGGTGACCAGGTCGGCCGCCTCGATCAGTCGCTGGTCCGCGTTCCGGCCGGTGATCACGACGTACTGGTGACCGGGACGATTCGCGAGGGTGTCGACCACCTCGTCGACGTCCACCCAGCCCCACTTCATCGGGTAGGTGAACTCGTCCAGCACATAGAGATCGTGCGTCTCGGCCGCCATCCGGCGCTGGATCTCGCGCCAGCCCTCGAGCGCATCCGCCGCATGGTCCTCCTCGGTCCCCGCCTTGCGGGACCAGCTCCAGCCCTCACCCATCTTGTGCCACTCGACGGCGCCACCCTCACCCGTTGCCTCATGCAACTGACCGAGTGCCTTGAACGCCGACTCCTCGCCGACCTTCCACTTCGCGCTCTTGACGAACTGGAACACCCCGATGTTCCAGCCCTGGTTCCAGCCGCGCAACGCCATCCCGAACGCCGCCGTCGACTTCCCCTTCATCTCACCGGTGTGCACCATCAACAGCGGCCGGTTGCGGCGCTGCCTGGTGGTCAACCCGTCCTGCGGTATGACGTCGGGCTGGCCCTTCGGCATCAGGCAGCCCTCCGATCCGTGACCGCGCGAACCAAGTTGCCCGCGGCAACCTCACCGAGATCCAGGTACTCCGCGCCGAGATCGACCGCAAGCTCCCCCGCCAGACCGAGCCGAACCCCGCGACGCGGCTCACAATCCACGACGACGGAGGCGATCCCCTGATGTGCGAGCCAGTCGGCCGCCTGCTTGGCCCGTGCGAATGCCTTCTCGCCGGCCGTCGCTCGCCCGTCCGTGACGAGCACCAGCAGGGGCCGTCTGCGGGGATCCCGGATCGCGGCGATCCGTAGTACGTCCGCAGCTTGCAGAAGTCCTTCAGCCAGCGGGGTGCGACCACCGGTCGGCAACGACTCCAGACGCCGTACTGCGGCCTCGACGCTGCCGGTCGGCGGGAGGGCGACGGTGGCGGTTGCTCCGGCGAAGGTGACGAGGCCGACCTTGTCGCGGCGCTGGTAGGCGTCGAGCAGGAGGGAAACGATCGCGGTCTTCACCTCGCCCATCCGCTTCTTCGTGCCCATCGAGCCGGAGGCGTCGACGCAGAACAGCACGAGGTTGCCCTCGCGCCCTTCGCGGACGGAGAGCCTGACGTCGGCCGGGCGGACAGCAAGGCCTGGTCCCGACCGGCCGCGGGCATGCTGATGTGGAGCGGCGGCGCGGATCGTCGCGAGGAGGTGCGGGCGGCCGGATTCGCGACCTGCGCGGGCGCGGTCGCCGACCACTCTGCCGACCTCCGTGATCGCGCGGGATCTGCGGCCGGCGACGCCGGAGCCTGCAGCCTGAACACTCAGCAAGCGGGCCTTGTACGGCTCGGAGCTGCCCACGACTTGGCCAGTCGGAGCAGCGCCGGAGAGAGCGCTTCCCTTGTCCTGGTCAGCGTCGTCTGCGGGACCGGAAGGAGCGCTCTCCGCGCTCTCGACTTGATCTGGCCCGGCGTTGTCGGCCGATGCCTGATCAGTCCGGTCGTTGTCGCCTCGGTTGTCGCGACCGGGGTCGTCGCCGTCGCCCTGTGCCTGGTCGGGCTGCTCCCCTTGATCGTCACGGCTCGGGTCGTTGCCGCCGTCTGGGTCGTCGTCCGGGTCTTCGGGCGGGGTGCTGTCTTTGATCGCTTGTTCGAGTTGGTCGTCGTCCAGGCCGGGGGCGTCGAACGGGTTGCGCCGCTTGCGGTGCGGCAGCGCCAGTTTCGCCGCGGCTCTGACGTCTTCCACCTCGACGACCGTCCGTCCGGACCACGCTGCATGGGCGACCGCAGTACGGGCTGTGACCAGGTCGGCGCGCATGCCGTCGACGTCGAACGCAGCGCAGATCTCGGCGATCTGCCGAAGCGCGGAATCGGTCAGGATCACCTCGGACAACAACGACTGCGCCTTGACGATCCGCTCGGCCAACTCGCGCTGCGCGGCGTCGTACCGGCTGATGAAAGCGACCGGATCCGCCTCGTAGCTGAGCCGCGCCCGCATCACCTCGACCCGTACTGCAGGATCGCGGCTCGCGACCACGTCCACTGTCAGGCCGAACCGGTCGAGCAACTGCGGCCGGAGCTCGCCTTCCTCCGGGTTCATCGTGCCGATCAGCACGAACCGCGCGGGGTGGGTGATCGACACCCCGTCCCGCTCGACGGTCGCGCGACCCATCGCCGCCGCATCAAGCAGGACGTCGACCAGGTGGTCGTGCAGCAGGTTCACTTCGTCGACGTAGAGGAGTCCCCGGTGCGCGGCAGCGAGCAACCCGGGTTCGTAGGCGGTGATCCCCTCAGAAAGCGCTCGCTCGAGGTGCAACGACCCCAGCACCCGATCCTCAGTAGCCCCCACCGGCAACTCCACCAACCGCGCCGCCCGGGCAACCCCGTTCGGCACAGTGCTTTCGGTGACGCTCTGCGCGGTGCCCGTGAGGTCCGGCCAGGTGCGGTCGGTGACGCTCTGCGGGGGGCGAGCGGTGAGGTGTGGGGCGTCTGGACAGTCAGGAGCAGGGTGTTCGGGGTCGCAGGAGAAGCGGCAGCCTTCGACCACCTCGACGGCGGGCAGGATCTCGGTCAGGGCGCGGACCGCGGTCGACTTCGCGGTCCCTTTCTCGCCGCGGATCAGCACGCCGCCGATCGCCGGCGAGATCGTCGCGAGGATCAGCGCAAGTTGAAGGTCTTCCATCCCGACCACCGCGGTGAACGGGAAGCCGGTCGAGGGTGGCGCAGGCCGCATCGGCGGGGAGTCCCTTCGTCCGCGGGTGTCCACGCCCGCTTCGACAGCTGGTACGCCACGGGGGGCCGCGGCGGACAGAGTGCGGATGTTCTGGCTTTCCGGTCTCCCGGTCACAGTGGCGGGACCGCCCCGGCCTCCCGGTCAACCCGGTCACCGGCGTTCCTCCACACCTGTCCGCTCGATCATGGCACACCCCGCCACCCCCGTCCGCGACCAGGTTCACACCCACCGGACATGACCGAGGCTGCCTCACCGCGACCGCACCCGCGACCACCCTGGCATCCCGATCACTCCAGCCGATCTCGCCGGCGCCGCCAATCAGTCACCTCAACTGCAGACCTCATCGGCATCCTGTAGCCAACGACAGCAGGTAGTCGCCACAAACGGGCCGCCGCCCGCCTGGCGGAGCGCGCACAACCGCCGAGTCCGCCACTACCTCCTGTCGTTGCCGACGCCTGTGGACAACTCCCGCCAGGATTCGCCGGGATCAGGCAAGCTCGTGCCGTGGAGTCCGCCGCGGAGGTCATGGCGCGATTGGGCGGCTCGGCCTCTGCTGCGCAGCTTCTGCAGGTGATGACCGAGCGGCAACTGCGATCAGCCGTTCAGCGGGGAGAGGTGGAGCGGGTCGCCCGCGGCGTGTACGCGTTGCCTGCCCTCGGCCCGGAGCGACTGGCTGCGCTCGCCTACGACGGGGTGGCGTCGCACCTCAGCGCCGCCCACCTCTGGGAATTGCCGCTGCTCGCGCACCCTGAGGAGCAGCACGTCACCGTCCCGGTCCACCGTCGCCCCCGTCCCGGACGGCCCGCAATCTTGCACTGGGCATCGGTGGAGCCGGACGAGGATCTCGGGCGGGTCACCACGCTGCTCAGGACCGTCCTCGACTGCGCCCGCATCCTGCCGTTCGGCGAGGCCCTTGCGGTCACCGACGCAGCTCTCCGAACTGGCCGACTAAGCCAAGCCGAGCTCGAGAATGCGGCCTCGAGAATGCGCGGCCCCGGGCGCCCGATGGCGGTTCGAGTCGCAGCAGCCGCGACGCCGCAGTCGGAGAGCTTCCTGGAGTCGATGCTGCGGAGCTTGCTGATCGCTGCCGGGATCACGGAGTTCGAGCCGCAGGTCACCGTGCGCGACGACTCTGGATTCATAGCGCGGGTGGATCTCGGGCACCGGCCGGCTCGGATCGCCCTCGAGGCCGAGGGCTACGAGTTCCACGGCTCAGCGGCCGACTTCGCGGCGGACTGCCGTCGATACGACGATCTGGTGGCGGCGGGATGGCTCGTGCTCCGGTTCACCTACCAGCAGGTGCTGGGCGATCCGGCCTGGGTGGTCAACCGAGTGCAGGCCGCGGTGTCGCTAAGAACAGGACGTATGCCATCTGGCTGGACCGGGGCAGGCGCGGCGGAGCCGACGGACTGGGCCGCCTAGCGACTACCTCCTGTCGCTACCGACAACACCGTGGACCGCCGACTTCTGGTGCACCGGCTGGACCTGATATCCCTCGGGGCGGTCAGCGGCTCAGGTTGTCCCAGCGGGACTTGAGGTGGCGGGCGGGGTCGTCCTGGGAGGGGGCGTCCTGGATGCCGACGATCGGGGTGAGGGTTGCGTAGCCGGCTGCGAGGAGGCACTCGTCGGTGTCGGGGTCTGCGCTTGGCTCGGGGGTTCGCAGGATGGCCATTGGCTCGCCTGTTGGGGCCAGGCCTGCGACGAGCCGGCTGGGGTTGTAGGGAGCGAGGCGGGCGTTGCGGACGCCGGTCAGGTCGGAGAGGGCGACGTCCGGGACGTTGACGTTCAGGACTGTGCCGGACGGCTCGGCGCGGAGCCAGTCGATCAGTTCGACGCTGATCATCGCTGCCGTCTCCAGGTGCTTCGGGTCTTCGGCGCCAAGGCTCACTGCGAGGCCCGACAGTCCCTGGGTTGCCGCGGTCAGCGCGGCACCGACCGTGCCCGAGTGAAGGATCACGCCGAAGTTGTAGCCGTGGTTGATCCCCGACACGACGAGGTCCGGCGGAGCGCCGAAGGAACCCAGCCGGCCCAGCGTGACCGCGAGCGCCGGCGTCCCGTCGATGCCGATGTAGGTGATCCCGTCCGCGTCCTCCGAGTTGGTCGCGATCGGCCGGTCGACCCACGCCGCGCGAGCGGTGCCGACGCCGCTCTGGTCGGTCATCGGAGCGACCACCACCACGTCGTGCCCGGCTCCGGCGATCGCGCGCGCCAAGGCGCGGATCCCCCGGGCCTGGTAGCCGTCGTCGTTCGTGATCAGAACCCGCAGCTGCTCAGACGCCATGCCTCCACCCAATCACACCGCCCGGAGCCGGTGCCGTCGATGTCACCTGCTGTTCGGGAAACGGCCGGGCGCCGGAGATCTACCGGCGTCCGGCCGTTTGAGTCACAGCGCTGGACGCAGCTTGTGGTGCTTGGTCGCGCCCTGGAACGCGTGGGCGACCCGCAGCGCCAGTTCGTCGTCGCCCGGCAAGGCGTTGACGAGCATGTGCAGCGGCATCCGCTCAGCGCCGGAGAGCCCGGTCGGTACTGCGATCGAGGGCGAACCGGTGAGACTCCAGGCGCCGAACTTGCTGCCGGACGAGGGACGCGGCCGGGCCGGATCCGTCGCAGGAGGCTTCAGCGTGGCGATCTCGTCGCCCGGGTGAATGAACACGTCGATGTCGTCGAACATCGCCAGGAACCCCCGCATCCACAGCGCCCGCGCCCGCTGTGCGTCCACGTAGGCGTTCGCCGGGAGCAGGTTGCCGGTGTTGACCTGCCGGCGGTACTGCGCTGTGAAGTCCTCCGCCCGCGCCTTCCAGTTCTGGTACTGGAACGCACCCACCTCGGCGTTGACGATCGGCGTACTGATCGAGTTCAGCGTGGTGAACGGCTTCGGCAGGGTGTTCGTCCTCACCTTGACCACCTCCGCGCCGAGCGAAGCGATCACCTTGACGGCCTCGTCGAAGGCGGCCAGTTCGTCATCGTTGGGGACGCCCCGGAAGTAGTCACCCGCCGCCGGTACGCCGACCCGGATCCCGTGCAACGGGCGCTTCCCACGGTCGCGGGTCAACGCGGCCGCGAGCTCGTACCGCTGCACCGGCCGGGTGGTCGGATCTTCGGGATCCTGCCCGGCCATCACGTCGACCAGTAGCGCGGCATCGAGGGCCGAACGCGCCAACGGCCCGACGTCGTCGATGGTGTAGCTCAGCGGGAAGACGCCGTGCTTGCTGACCATCCCGTACGTCGTTCGGTAGCCGGTGATCCCGCAGTTCGCCGACGGGATCCGGATCGACCCTCGCGTGTCCGAACCGATGCCCGCGAGGAACTCGCCCGCCGCCGTACCGGCGCCCGAACCAGAACTCGATCCACCAGGAGTACGAGCCAGATTCCAGGGGTTGTTGGTCGGGGCAGGGTCACCCGAGGCCAGCTCGACCGTCTGCGTCTTGCCGACGATCACAGCGCCCGCCGCCTTGAGCCGCGCGACACAGGTCGCGTCGAAGGTGGGCTTGAAGCCGCGGAAGAACTTCGAGTTCGCCTCGGTGAGGATGCCCTTGGTGAAGATGATGTCCTTGAGCCCGACCGGGATGCCCTGGAGCGGCCCGAGGTAGGTCCCGCGCCTCAGCAACTTGTCGGCGGCCCGAGCCTGGGCGAGGACATCGTCGGCGGAGTAGGCGAGGGCATAGGCGATCACGCGCTCCTCGACCTGGGCAGCACGCTCGAGGACCGACTCCGCCAGCTGGACCGCGGTGATCTTGCGGCGGCGGATCAGGTCGGCCGCCTCGCTGATCTCGAGATCGTAGAGCGGACCGTCAGCGGTCTGGGTGCGGGCAGCCGCCGGCGCCGCGGCGGCGGTCACCGGTACTGCGGCAGCCACGCCGGCGCCGACCGCACCGATCAGAAAACTCGCCCGGCTGATCCCGTCAGCCATGGTGTCCACCGCCGTTGGCCTCCACGACCGGGACAGGCACGTACTTCGTCAACGGGAACGGCGCCTGCGGCTGTCCGACCTGCTCGATGAATCCGGCACACTCCTCCATTCCGTTCAGTGCTTCGGCGAACTGGACCCCGTCGGGCAGCTGACCGGGACGCAGGCCGCGGGCGCGACCTATTCCCTCGGCAATAGCGGTTGCTTCGTCACTGGTGATAGGCACTATTTCTCCCTGAGAACTAGTTTCGCTGCGGTTACGCGACGCACCACGTAATTCAGCGGGACAGAGCCGGCGTACTGCGAGGTGGCTTCCGCGGCTTCGCCGCCTGCTCGAAGGCGTAGGCGAGCGCGAGCAGACGCGGCTCACTGAATTCGCGGCCCAGCAACTCGGCACCGACCGGCACGCCCAGCGGAGCGGTGGAGGTCGGAGTGGAGTACCCGCCGGGGAAGCACACGGCCGGGAAGCCGGTGCCGTTGGACAGGGTGCCGTTGCGTTCCGGCTGCGGTACGCCGACCGGTGAGACGAGCACCCTCTGCAACGGGTACAGGATCGCGTCGAGGTCGAGCTCAGCCAGCTTGGCGGACACGGCCAGCCGGAGCTTCTCGCGATTGACGTAGTGGTCCTCGTACACCGGGTTGTTCAAGCCGTCCGCGATCGCGAGTTCGGCCTCGAGCGACGCCTGCACCTCCGGGGTCGCCGTCTTCGACGCGACCAGTTGGTCGAAGGTGTGGACCGGGGCATCCGGGCCCAGCGACGCGAAGTACGAGTCCATGGCTGTGTGCGCTTCCCAGTTCGAGGTAACCACGATCCCCTGCAGGGCGTCGTACGCCGGGAGGCTGAAACGGATGATGGTGGCGCCCTGGGCCTGCATCTTCGCGCTGACCCCGTCCATCACGCGATTGACTTCCTGATGGCGTGCTTCCGTGCCGAAGAGGTTCGTCATCACGCCGATGCGGGCGCCGCGGAGCGCATCGCGCCGCAGGCCCGCCGTGTAGCTCTTCGGTGCGCGGCCGACGCCGTACCCGGTGACGGGATCGGCCGGGTCGAAGCCCGCCATCACGTCGAGCATCCGGGCGGCATCCTCGACCGTGCGGGTGATCGGGCCCAGTTCGTCCTGGGTGATGCTGTTCGGGATGACGCCTTGACGGCTGATCAGTCCCCGGGTGGGCCGCACGCCGACCAGGCTGCATGCGGACGCCGGCGAGCGGACCGACTGACCGGTGTCGCTGCCCGTGCCGAGGACGGCGAAGTTCGCTGCGATGGCGGCACCAGTGCCACCGCTGGATCCGCCGGGGGTGCGACCGAGGTCGTACGGGTTGAGGACCTGCCCGCCGAGCGAGCTGAGCGAGTTGCCGCCGCGCGCGAACTCCTGCAGGTTGGCCTTGGCGAGGATGATCGCGCCTGCCTTGCGCAACTTGGCGACCGCGGTCGCGTCGTCCGGCGGCACCGAGGTGCGCATCGCGGTGTTGCCGCCGGTGGTCGGCAGGTCGAAGGTGTCGTAGTTGTCCTTCAGGATGACCGGGATGCCGTGCAGGGGGCCGGTCAGGCCGGAACGCCTGTACTTGCGATCGAGCTCATCAGCGACCTCGAGCGCGTGCGGGTTGACCGTGATGATCGCCTTCAGCGTCGGTCCCTGCTTGTCGTACGCCGCGATCCGGTCGAGGTACTGCTGGACCAACTGGCGACAGGTGAGACGTCGGCGGCGGTAGGCGTCGTGGATATCGGCGACGGTTGCTTCCATCAGCTTGAAATCACCCTGGGCGAAGGCGGAGCCCGAGGTGGCCACGGCTCCGACCGCAGCGGTGGCACCGACGATGAATCCGCGTCTGCCCAAGTCATTGAATGGCATCTGACTTCCTCACGTAGCGGGGAATTCAGATCCTGTCATCGGATGTTTTCTCCACACTACGAAAGCGTTTCTATTTTGTGAAGTGAGCTACTTCACTGCGCCATTCGCCGCAGAATGCACGATTCCTTCAAAAAGGGCAATTCAAAAGCCGATTCCATCAGTCGCGGTCCTCGATCTCACCCTCTGTTTCCAGTACCGCGGTGCGGAGCGTTTCCAGCGCCTCCGGCGTCGGCTCTGCCCAGAGACCGCGCTGGGCTGCCTCGAGCAGGCGCTCGGCGATCCCGTGCCGCGCCCAGGGGTTGGACTTGCGGAAGAACTCCGCCACCTCTGGATTGGCGACGTACTCCGTGGTCAGCGTCTCGTACATCCAGTCGTCCACCACGCCCGCGGTCGCGTCGTACCCGAACAGGTAGTCCACCGTCGCGGCCATCTCGAACGCGCCCTTGTACCCGTGCCTCTGCATTGCCGCCATCCAGCGAGGGTTCACCACCCGGGCCCGGAAGACGCGCTTAGTCTCCTCCTCCAGCGTCCGGGTCTTCACCTGAGCCGGTACTGCGGAGTCGCCGATGTACGCCTTCGGATTGGACCCGGTCAAGTGCCGGACCATCGCGACCATGCCGCCGTGGTACTGGAAGTAGTCGTCGGAGTCCATGATGTCGTGCTCGCGGGTGTCCGCGTTCTTCGCCGCGACCTGGATCCGGGCGTAGGCGCGCTCCATCGACGGGCGCGCCTCGGCCCCGTCGAGGTCCTTGCCGTACGCGTAACCACCCCAGACGGCGTACACCTCGGCCAGTTCGGCGTCGGTCCGCCAGTTTCGCGCGTCCACGAGCGGCAGCAGGCCGGCGCCGTACGAGCCGGGCTTGGAGCCGAAGACGCGAGCCGTTGACGCGCGCAGCTCGTTGCCAGCAGCAACGTCAGCATCGACGTGGGCCTTCAGGTAGTTGTCCGAGGCATCCTCGTCCAGCGAAGCCACCGTGCGGACCGCCTCGTCCAGCAGCGAGACCACGTGCGGGAACGCATCGCGGAAGAATCCGGAGATGCGAATCGTCACATCCACCCGCGGCCGTCCGAGCTCGGCGATCGGGACGACCTCGAAACCGGTCACCCGGCGAGAGGCCTCGTCCCACACCGGGCGGCAGCCGAGCAGCCAGAGCACCTCGGCGAGGTCGTCGCCCTGGGTGCGCATCGCGGACGTGCCCCAGACGGTCAGGCCGACCGACCGCGGCCACTCCCCCGTCTCCGCCTGGTGACGGGCCAGCAGAGAGTCGGCCAACGCCACCCCGACGTCCCACGCGTTGCGGCTCGGGATCGCCTTCGGGTCGACCGCGTAGAAGTTCCGCCCGGTCGGCAGCACGTTCACCAACCCGCGGGTCGGCGAACCAGAGGGTCCTGCCTCGACGAACCGCCCGTCGAGCGCACGCAGTACGTTCGTCAACTCGTCGCCGGTCCGCGCCAGCCGCGGCACCACCTCGGTCGCGGCGAAGGTCAGCGACGCCTCCACCCCGGCTGACGAACGGCCGAGGACCTCCTCGACGACGACCGGGACCTTGCCGGCCTCCCAGCCGAGGGTCTCCATGCCGACGACGAGTTTGCGCGCGACCGCCTCCAGCAGATCGACTCCGTCCGCGCCGCTCACCGCGGGCAGATCCGCCAGTGTCGCCAGAGCGGCCAGCTCCGGCACGACCTTGCCGGGGTCCGCCAGCATCGCGGCTTCATCGACCCCGAACGTGTCACCGAGTGCGGCCCGCAGACCCTGGACAGCGCCGGACTTGCCGCCCCACATCTGGTTTGCCCGCAGTACGGCGAGGACGAGGTTGACCTGCGCCTCACCGACAGGACCGCCGCCGAGGATGTGCGGCCCGCAGACCCTGGACAGCGCCGGACTTGCCGCCCCACATCTGGTTTGCCCGCAGTACGGCGAGGACGAGGTTGACCTGCGCCTCACCGACAGGACCGCCGCCGAGGATGTGCAGCCCGTCGCGGATCTGCACGTCCTTGATCTCGCACAGATAGCCGTCGAGGTGCAGGACGAATTCGTCGAACTCCTCGTCCTCCGGCTTCGACGAGGTGTGCAGGTCGTGGTGCAGTTGCGCCGCCTGGATCAGGGTCCAGATCTGCGCCCGCAGCGTCGGCACCTTGTCGGGATCCAGTGCGGAGACTGTGGCGTATTCGTCCAGCAGGTACTCCAGCTTGGCCATGTCGCCGTACGTCTCGGCCCGCGCCATCGGCGGCACCAGGTGATCCACGATCACCGCGTGCCCGCGCCGCTTCGCCTGGGTGCCCTCGCCCGGGTCGTTGACGATGAACGGGTACACCAGCGGCAGGTTCCCGAGGACCGCGTCCGGCGCGCAGTCGGCCGCCATCCCGATGCCCTTGCCCGGCAGCCACTCCAGCGTTCCGTGCTTGCCCAGGTGCACCACCGCGTGCGCCCCGAAGCCACCCTCCTCCTCGGCCGCCTCGAGCCACCGGTACGCCGCCAGGTAGTGGTGCGACGGAGCCATATCCGGGTCGTGGTAGATCGCGACCGGGTTCTCCCCGAACCCCCGGGGCGGCTGGATCATCAGCACGACGTTGCCGAACCGCAGTGCCGCCAGGGCGATCGCCGGCTCCGGACCCGACTGGTCGACGTACAGGGAGCCGGGCGCCTCGCCCCAGGCGCCGATCATTGCCGTGCGCAACGACTCGGGCGCGCGGCCGAACCAGCGCTGGTACGTCGACAACGGGATCTTCGCCACCGCACTCGACAACTGCTCGTCGGTCAGCCAGTCCACGTCATGCCCGCCGGCCGCGATCAGCCGGTGGATCAGCCCGTCCGCGCCTTCGGCACCCTGGAGTTCGTCGAGGTTCAGGTCGGGACCGAGGTCGTAGCCGGCCTCCTTCAGTTGGCCGAGCAGGACGACCGCGGAAGCAGGTGTGTCCAGGCCGACCGCGTTCCCGATCCGCGCGTGCTTGGTCGGGTACGACGACAGCACCAGCGCGAGCTTCTTCTCGGCCGCCGGCACATGCCGCAGCCGGGCCTGCGCCACGGCGATCCCGGCGAGCCGGGCGCAGCGCTCGAGATCGGGCGCGTAGCTCGCGATCCCCTCGGCGTCGTACGCCTTGAACGAGAACGGGATGGTGATCAGCCGCCCGTCGAACTCCGGGATCGCGACCTGGGTGGCGGCGTCGAGCGGGGTGATCGCGGCGTTGCTGTCCAGCCACTGCTCCCGGGTCGAGGTCAGCGCGAGCCCCTGGATCAGCGGGATGTCGAGTGACGCCAGCGCGCCCGCGTCCCACGCGTCGTCGGCGCCACCTGCGCTCGCGTTGGCCGCCACCGTGCCGCCCGCTGCCAGCAGGGTCGTGACGAGGACATCGCATTTCCGCAGCAGCGCGAACAGTTCGGCATTGTCGTCGTGGGACGGATCCAGTCCACGCAGCGTCCCGCAGTACACGGGCAGCGCCTGCGCACCGGCAGCCTCGACAGCGTCAGCCAGCGCATCCACGAAGGCCGTGTTGCCCGAAATCTCGTGCGCCCGGTAGTAGACGATGCCGACCACCGGCCGACCGTCTTTACTGACGCTTCGCCCCGCCCGCACCCCGTACTGCGGCAACGCGTGCGGCGGCTCGAACTCGTCACCGGTCAACAGCACGGTGTCCCGCAGGAAGCCGGCCAGGTTCCGCAGATTCTCGGAACCGCCCTCGCGCAGATAGGCGAGGGCTTCCGTCACCGCACCAGCGGGCACCGTCGACAGGGACATCAGCTCGGCATCGGGAGCAGCCTCACCGCTGAGCACGACCGTTGGAAGACCCGAGGAAGTGACGGCGTCGAGGCCCTCCTCCCAGGCGCGGCGGCCGCCCAGCAGGCGGACCACTACGACCTCGACGCCATCGAGCAGGGAGGGGATTTCCGCCAGGTCGACCCGCGCCGGGTTGGCTACCTTCCACCCGGCCCGGGCCTGCGACGCGGCCAGCAGATCGGTATCGGCGGTGGAGAGCAGCAACAGGTTCGCGAGCACGCGCGGCCGGTCCTTCCTCGGGGTGTCCACGCCCCAGGTGGCAGGTACGACGGCAGCAGTTCCTGACTCTCACGCTTGCCGCGTGATCACAGTGGCGGGACCGCCCCGGATTCACACCGGGTTCCTGCGCATCCGTCGATGACACCGCGGACTCTACCGACCGGGACCGGAACACCACCGCACCGCCTGCGTCAAGCAGCCGTTTCAAGCACTCCCGCGCGTTGACCCCGTTCGAAAGGCGGGTGTAGGGCGGAAGGACAGGGTTTGTAACGCTGACGCCCTCCGGCTGCGCACCAGCGTCGCATCAGCACAAGCCACCCGGCTTGCTCTGAAGGAGATCGCTGTGCGCCCGAAACTTCTGAGACTGCTGGCCGCTGTGCTCGCGGCCGGCCTCATCACACCGGTACTGACCGTCGCGCCGAGCGAGGCGACCAAGAGACCCCGTGCGAACCCGGCGGTGATCACGCACTGGAACACGATCGCCACGCGAACGATCTACACCGAGAACGGCACCCCGGTCCCGACCTCCGTTCTCTACCTCGGCTTCGTCTCGATCGCCGTGTACGACGCTGTGATCGCGATCGAGGGCGGTTACGAGCCTTATCTGAAGCAACCCAAGGTCCGCGGCAGGGCCTCGACCGAAGCGGCGGCCGCGACCGCGGCGTACCGGGTGCTGAGGCACTACTTCCCCAGCTCAGCCGGGAACCTCGCCACGGACTATGCACAGTCGCTCGCCGGCCTTCCCGACGGCGCCGCGAAGGAACGGGGAACGAAGGTCGGTCAACTGGCGGCCGACCGGCTGATCCGAGCGCGGCTGCATGACGGGATCAACGCGAAGATCACGCTGAACGTCAAGCTGGCCCCGGGCGTATGGCGGCCGACGCCGCCTGCTCTAGCGGAGATGCTTGCTCCGTGGCTGGGGTTCGTCAGGCCGTTCGCCTTGCGTTCGCCGGCGCAGATCAGGCTGCCCGGCCCGGACTCCATCAAGTCGAGGGCTTACGCGCGTGATTTCGCCGAGGTGAAGGCCAAAGGGGCCCTGACCGGCTCGACCCGGACACCGGCGGAGACCGCGACCGCGCTGTTCTGGTTCGTCAACGCGGCGCTGCAGTACGAGATGGCGATGCGCGACCAGGTGACCCGCCGCGGGATGGACATCGTGGAGAGCGCACGAGCCTTCGCGTTGCTCGGTAGCGGCAGGGGCGATGCTCTGATCGCGTGTTGGCGCTCCAAGTACGACTACGCCTATTGGCGCCCGATCACCGCGATCCAGTTGGCCGGCACCGACGGCAACCGAGCGACCAAGGCCGACCCCGCCTGGACCCCGCAGCTCGCGACCCCGCCCTATCCGGACTACCTCAGCGGGCATGCCTGCGCCACCGGTGCGGCGAGCGAAACCTTCAGCTACCTGTTCGGCTCCCGGTCGCTCAACCTCGACGTCCCATCCTTGGCAACCACGCCGGCCCGGCACTTCGACACCGCCGCGGCCCTCGACGCCGAGACCATGAACGCCCGGATCTGGCTGGGCTTCCACTTCCGCAAAGCGATGACGGATGGCAACAAACTCGGCCACCGCGCCGCCGCGTGGACGATCACCCACGAGTTCCAGCGCCGCTGACGACTGCTCACGCGAGGTGTTGGGGCTAGATGATCGATTCCAAGGGGTCAGTTCCTGGTCGTAGGGGTTTGCTTTTGCTGGCCGGGTGCTGCCGTTCCAGCCCGTTCCCGGCGAGGGTGGCCTCGAACTCAAGATGCCGCAGGCGGGCACGAGATCGGGTGCAGCGCTGCCGGTGTGCCTAGGTGATGTGTCCGAGCTGGGCCTGCATCACTGCCGGGTGTCGGCGCAGGGTGTCGCTGTCAGGTGGTTGGTCGGGTCGTCGGCCCATGGGTCGAATGTTGCGGGGCCCGGTGGTGTGGGGTCGTCGGTAGGTGTAATGCCGACGATCGACCCCGCCGCCGGCGTCTCGCCCCACGGATCAAACGCCGCCGCATCCACCGGGCTCGCCTTGCCGGTGGGTGTGGTGTCACCGGTCGATCCGGCCGCGGGCAGGTCGCCCCATGGGTCGAAGGCCGCCGTGTCGGGCGCGGTGGTGGACCCGGGGCAGTGCCCGGTGGACCCGGCGGGTGCGGCGGCGGGTGTGGCGGCGGGCGTGGTGGACCTGGCCGCGGGCGCAGTCGAGCTCGCCGTCGCGGTGGCCGTGGGTGGGGGTGGTGCGGGTGGTGGTCGATACCGGATCCGGGTGGTCGGATCTGGGTCGGCCCAGGTGGGGCGTTCGACGTGGACGGTGCCGTCGGCCAGGGTGATGGTCCAGCGGCCTGCGTGTAGGGCGATGTGGTGGGCTTTGCAGAGCAGCACGAGGTTGCAGAGGGCTGTCTTGCCGCCGTCGATCCAGTGGATCAGATGGTGGGCTTCGCAGCTGATCGGTGGGGCACCACACACCACACAGCCGCGGTCGCGGAAGTTGAGGGCTTTGCGGATGTGGCCGGTCACGAAGCGCTTGGTCCAGCCGACATCCAACGGCACAGAGTTCTTACCCAAGATGATCGGGGTGACCGCGGCGTCGCAGGCGAGCCGGCGGATCGCGGCCGCGGACAGGCCGTCGCCGTAGACCAGGTCACCGATCCCCGCACCACCGGCGCCGGAGCGCAGGTCTTCCAGGTCGGCGGTGATGGTGATGTGCGCCTTCGGGCCGTCACCATCGATGAAGCTGGGGCTGGCCGCCGCCGCAGCCGCGGTGTTCAGGACCGCCGTCAACGCGTCCGCCTGGCGCTTGTCGCGCGACCGGGGGTCGAGTTCGCCGTCGACGGTTTTGTGGGGTTTCGCGCCGGCGTGGATCAGGGAGCGGAGTAGTTCGGCGTTCTCGTTGGCGAGGTAGCCGGTGAACTTGACGCCGTGGTCGGCGTCCCGGAGCGAGAGCGCTTCGCGGTGGTAGGCCTTGTCTTCGGCGGGTTCGGGGCCGTCGGTGTCGAGCAGGTCGCAGGCGTGTTTGGCGGCCTTGCGCAGTTCGACCGGGTTCAGGTGCGCGGCGAGTTTCACCAGTTCCTGTTCGGCGACCTCGATGTCGGCGACCGGAACCGTGTCCGGCAGTTTCTCCAACGCCCCGATGATCACCTGCGCCTGCGCCGGACGAATCACCACCCGCCCCCGCACCCCAGCATCCGAGTCTGCACCGCCCGCATCGATGTCCGGGTCGACGGCACCGTCCGCATCCGCGTCGGTGTCCGGGTCCGCGGCACCGTCCGCCTCGGCGTCCGGGGCGGCGTCCGGGGCGGCGGCTAGATCACTTTCGAGGTCGGCGTCGAGGTCGGCGTCGCTGGCGACGTGATCGTCGAGGTCGCTGCCGAGATCTGCTGCTGGGTCGGGGAGGGCGGCGGCGACGGCGGGGTATTTGGGGAGGGCTTTGGCGAGGGTGAGGTCGCGGCGGACGTCGCGGGGGTGGCGGTTGTGGCGCAGCGACAACAGTTCGACGGTGTCGTGGGCTCCTAGGTCGGCGGCATCGCCGGAGTCGTCGACGCTGGCCATGTAGTGGAGCCGGACGGTCTTCAGGCGGGCGAGCTCGGTCTCGACCGCGTCGAGGACCTGCAGCCGTTCGCTGCTGGTCTTCGACCATGCCGGTCGCGCGCCCAAGATCTCCATACCCAAGACTCTAGACACTGCCTCCGACAGTTTTCGTTCGGAATGCCCTTATCTGTAAGGGATTCCGAAGATTGTCTGGATCTTGTAGGTGGCATCGAATCAGGCCAAGTTGTCCACAGCAACCTCTGACCTGTGGAAGGTTGAGGTGACCTTCAGAGCCGTCCGAGTAAGCCACCATCCCCGGCGTGCGATTGATCGGTGCCGAGAGGAGGTCGGCCTCGGTCGCGGCCCGCAGAGATCACCGATTCCAAGAGGATCTGGGGTGGCGTGCGCTGGACCGTGGTCGAGGGTTTCCAGGATCAGCGTTGCCAAGCGAGTTCAATTCATGCCCTTCGCGATCGCGGAGGATGCCGACGGTCAACTCGCCATCGAGATGGTCGGTGACGCCGCCGATGAGGAGGAGATGCTCGACCTGCTCTGGCGTGGCTTTCGCGACCGGTCGGACGACCTCGTGGCCGTGGTCGTCGCCGAAGACGTCTACATCCCTTCGCTGGAATCCGATGCCCTTCAGATCTACTCCGAGCACCGCGAACGAATCGCAGTCGAGACGACTGCGCCGTACCGTCGGAAGCGGCTCCGTCGCTCCCTTGAATTCGGCGAGTTCCTTCTCGCCCCAGGGATCCTTCGGGTCTGGTGAAGGCCAGCGCTGCACGGCCTACTAGCCCCCGTACTCCGGGTCACGCGCGGCCGGTCGTGGCGGGAAAGTTGGTGGCCCGGGTGAGGTGGACTGGGTACCGTCGATGGGTGGATGACAGGCGGGTCAGGCAGATGCGGGAAGAAGATCTGCCCGTCGTCGAACGGGTGTCGGAGCGAGTGTTCCTCGAGCCGGGTGAGCAGGGACGGCCGCTGAGGATCATCCAGGCGTGGATCGAGTGGGCGCGGCACCTGCTCACCGTGGATCCGGCGGGCTGCTGGGTGTCGGTCGGCGCCGGGGGCATCAATGGGTTCGCGTTCTCGCAGAACCGTGGCGGGTTCTGGTACCTGACGACGTACGGCGTGCTCCCCGAAGCCCGCGGTACCGGCATCGGCAGGCAACTTCTGGACGCCGTCCTGGCACACGCCGGCGATCGCCCGGGGATGTTCAACTCCACCACCCACCCCGGCGCCACCCGGGTCTACCGGCAGGCCCGGTTCTCCCTGCTCCCGGAGATGCAAATGGTCGGCACGGTCGACCGGTCCACGATCCCGGTGATCAAGGGCATCAACGACGGCGACGAGAACGACTTCGACTGGATGAACGAGTTGGACACCAGCCTGCGCGGCGCCGGTCACGGACCCGACCACACCTTCCTGCTGAACTCTCAGCGACTCGTCGTCGCCGGCCGGCGTGGCTACGCGTACATCGACCACCACAACCGCGCGACCCTTCTCGCAGCAACAGATCCCGCGACTGCACAGGACCTGCTCTGGGAAGCCCTCGCCTCCTCCTCTGGAGACACTTTGGTCGACTTCATCACGAGCGCTAACGACTGGGCGATAGACGTCGGCCTGACTGCGCGCCTCAACCTGGCAACCGAGGGGTACCTCGCCGTCCGCGGGATGCCGGCACCGGCGCCCTACCTACCTGGCGGCCGCTTCCTCTAACCCGCGGCTGAGGTCGACGAGCAACTCGGAGCAGGCCGCGCCTCCAGTGACAGTCGAGAGCCTGGATACTCTCCAGCGATGTACGCGCTGAGCGTGGTCGGTGGGCGTCAGTGAGATCTGGCGACTCCGGGCACCGCACTGTTCTTGCGTTGGGCGCACAGTTTTTCGTCAACGGTTTCATCTACGCGACCCTCGTCGCCCGTCTGTCAGAGGTCCGCGACCAGGCCGGGGTTTCCACCGCTGGGCTCGGTCTTGCCCTGTCGGCCGGCAGTCTGGTCGCGCTCACCGCCAGCTTCTTCAGCGGTGTTGCCATTCGCCGTGCAGGCTCCAGACCGATCCTGGTCGCTGGCGGCCTGTTCTATGCCGCCGCCCTGGTGGGGATCGGAGCCTCAGGCTCCGCAACCCTCTTGGTGGTGACGCTGGTCGTGCTCGCGGCCTTTGACGTCTTCGTCGACGTTGCCATGAATCTGCAGGCCTCGGTCATCAGCGCGCTGCGGCCGCGACCGGTCATGAGCCGGATGCACGGTGTCTGGAGCGTCGGCGCGCTTGCTGGTGGAGTGACCGCCGCTGGCGCCGCACAGTTCGGTGTTCCGCTCATCGCGCACTACGGTGGCGTCGCGGGCGTGGCCGTCATCGCCTTGCTGATCATCGCACCGGATCTCTTGCCGTCAGACCAGCCTCATCCCCTGCAGCAGCTGCTGACCCCGGGCAGCCGGACCAAACGCTGGACGTTGCTTGGCGCTGCCGCGATCAGCCTGGCGATGGCCAACGCGATGGCCGAGACGTTCGAGATCGCGACTGGCGAGTGGGCAGGGCTGAGAGTCCGTGATGACCTCGGCGCAGGCGCGGGGATTGCTGCCGCGACCTTTGTCGTCTTCACGGTCGCCATGGCCAGTGGGCGACTCTTCGGCGACCATGCCACCTCCCGACTCGGTGGGGCGATGACCGCTCGAGGTGGGTTGGCGATCGCAGTCATCGGAGTACTGCTGGCGACATTGCCTGGATCGGTCATCCTCACACTGGCAGGGGTTGCGATGATCGGGCTCGGCATCTCGGTGCTGGCACCTCAGCTCGCCGACGCGGCCGCTCGCGCACCAGGGCGACCCGGCAGCGGGTTCACTGCCCTGTTCATCGGCCACCGGGCCGCTGGGCTCTACACACCTGCGGCCGTCGGGATCCTGGCAAGCAGCAGCGTTCTGTCCGTGGGCTCGGCAATGGCACTGGTCATGATCCCCAGCGCGATCGTTCTCGCCTGCGTCATCGGCTTCGTACTCCGGCTACCAGCTCGCCTTTGATCTCACGCGCCTGCTCGGCGGAGGCGTTCTTCGCCTTGGGTCAGCACTTCGGTGAGGGCGACTGGTTGGGTGTGCCAGAGGAACTCGGCTCGGGCGTTGTGCAGGGCGGGCCACAGGCTTGCGGCCCAGGCCAGTTCCCGTTCCTCGACGGCGAAGGTCCGGCCGCGTGCATTCTCGTACGCCGCGATGAAGGCCTCAGAACTGTGGAGCGGCATCAGTGTCGGGATTTCCGCGCTGGCGAACGCGCCACTCGCGGCGCCGACGAGCGCGGCCTCGGGCAACCACGCGATGCTGTCCCAGTCGTGCACGGCGTGCGGACCGTCGGCATTCCAGCGGAGATTCTGGGCTTCCCAGTCCGCGTGGCCGAGGACACGCGGTAGGTGTCCGGACTTCATCAGGCGAGCGCGGGCGCGGGTGGCGATCGCGACCAGGGGCGGCGGGAGCTGGGTCGCCAGGGGGCGGATGTCGTGGAGCTCGTTCGGCGGCCAGAGGCCGGGGCCATCGTGGTCCCAGTTCACCCATTCGGGGTTCGGCAGTGGGGGCGACAGGCGAAGATCTTCGACGATCACGGCGAGTTGGGCATAGAGCTGGGCCGACCGCTCGGCGATCTCCGGGCTGTCCCCGCGCAACAGTTCGCCGCCTGGACGCCACTCCTCAGCATGAACCGCGAGCCCGTCGAGATCCGTCACGTCGGTCAAGGGCCGGGCACAAGGGAATCCGGCATCTGCTGCGTGGTGCTGAACCGCGACGCAGGTCTTCGCACGCGCTGTCGGATCGCTGCGGGACTTGATCACGACGCTGCGGCCGTCGTCGAGGCGCACACCAACCACTTCCGCCATCTGAGAGACGCCCATCAACCGCTCGACAGGCGTGGCTCCCAGTTGTCGCTCACACCACGCCACGAGTCGGCGATCGAGCTCAGCCACGGGTGGACACGATCAGATCGGCACAGCTCAGCGGTGCATGGCGTAGTGGGCAGCGAGGAGGTCTTTGCCCCAGTCGTTGCGCAGGTCTCGCCAGACGGAGTGGATGTGGTTGGCGTCGTCCTGAGTGTTGTCGTACTCCGCGAGGAAGCTCGGGCCGGCGATCGAGTAGTAGTGGCCAATGCCTGGCTCGGTGCCACCGGCCCAGGCGAAGGTGAGTCGCTCGATGCCGTGGTCGGTGATGTCCTGCCAGGTCTGCAGACCGATCGGGCCGGCCGCGCGTCCGACGTACTGGCCGATCAGGAGGCTGAGGAGTTGGCGTTGCCCGGCGTTCAGTTCGCCGTACGGGAGGCCGCGGCGCAGGACGCCGGGGTCCGCGACCGGGTCGTGCCGGGTGAGGATGTCGTCGGGTGCGATATCCGCGACGATCGCGGCGGCTCGCTGGCCGGGCTCGAGCGCGTTGAGCAGTTCGAAGCCGAGGTCCTGCTCGGTCGGCAGCGTGCGCAGTCCGGCGTGCGGTCCGGACAGGACCTCGGCGGGCTCGGCGCCGAAGAACTGCGGGGTGAAACCGATCCCGCCGTCGACCATCGTCACGTGCAGCGCCAGGTGGTGCCCGTTGATCCGCCACGCCCACGGCTCGAGGCCGGCCGGATCACCGAGAATGCGGAGGAAGTACCGCTGGTCCGATCCCACGTCGATGGTCGAGCCAGACTCCGTCTGCGGAAGCCCCCGGCGTACCGCCTCGGCGAAGAGAACCGAGCGAGCATCCGCGAGCCCGCGCTCGCTCAAGGCCAGCTCGAGCAACCGCATCGCCAACTCCCGCTGGTCCGCGCTCAGCTCCGCCAACGTGATCCCCGGCCGGTCGCCGGGCAAGTAGGTCCAGACATCGTGGTCCGGCGTGTCGAAAGGCGCCGAAATCTTCTCCCGCTGCCCAGGATCCAGGCTCCCCAGCAGGGCTTGTGCTGCCTCGCGGGTCTGGTCTACAACCATGCCGATCGCTCCCGTTCCTTCGGTTCGTAGCCGCAGTTGAATCTTTGTTCGAACGGCCGGTCCAGCTTGTACCGGAAATCGGGCTGGCGCAGCAGGGCGCGCGTCTCGGCGTTGCCGGGGTTGCGCAGCGTCTCGAAGAACTTCACCGACCAGTGGAACCAGCGCATGCAGAACAGCCGCATCGTCAGGCCGTGCGAGACCAGCAGGACGTTGCGCGGCGAGTCGGCGGTCTCGAAGTCGCGGTGCATCGTCTCCAGGAAGCTCGATACCCGGTCGTAGACGTCGGCGCCCGACTCACCGTCGGTGAACCGGTAGAAGAAGTGACCGTAGGAGTCGCGGAGTTTGCTCTGCCGGTCGATGTCCTCGGTGTCCTGGTAGTTGGCCCAGTCCTGCTCGCGCAGCCGCGGCTCCTCGTTGGCGATCCCGATCAGGTCGCCCAGCCCGAGCCCTTCGAGCGTCTGCAGGGTCCGCAGGTACGGCGAGACGTAGACCCGCACTGGCTCGTTCTCGAACAGCTCGCGCAACTGGAGCCCGGCCGCGGCCGACTGGTCCCAGCCGTGCTGGGTGAGCGGGATCGCGTGGTCCGGCACCCGCTCGAAGATCGACTTGTCCAGGTTCGCTTCGGACTCGCCGTGCCGGATCAGCGCGATCCGTATCGGCCGCTGGCTCAGGTGCATCAGCTCTCCCCTCGTCGTTGCGTCCGAAAGAGCGAGGGGCCTGCCCCGCGGTTCTTCGGACGCAACGCCAGGATCGCGGCGGTCGCGGCGGCGGAGTAGGAGACGCGCCGGGCGAGAGTGGCTGTACGGCGGATGTCGGCGACGGCCGGTGGGGATCCGTCGCCGAGGGTGCCGCGGTTCTCGATCTCGTCGCCGTACGTGTTCGTGCCGCCGAGGCGCAGGTCGAGGGCGCCGGCGAACGCAGCCTCGACCGGTCCGGCATTGGGGCTCGGGTGTCCGGGAGCATCGCGCTGCCAGACTCTCCAGACCGCTGCCGGGCGGCCTGAGGTCAGACCGGTGAGCAGCGCACAGACTCGCGCCGGGACCAGGTTGACCAGGTCATCGAGTCTCGCTGAGGCCCAGCCGAAGTTCCTGTACTTCGTGGACTTGTACCCGACCATCGCGTCCAGCGTGTTCGCTGCCCGATAACCGAGCAGGCCAGGCAGCCCGAGTACGCCACCCCAGAGCAGTGGGGCCACGGCCGCGTCCGAAGTGTTCTCAGCCACTGACTCCACCGTCGCGCGGGCCAACTCGTCCGCTTCGAGGTCAGCCGCGTCGCGGCTGCAGAGGTGCCCGAGCCGGTCGCGTGCAGCCGGAATGTCCTTCTCCTCGAGCAGCCCGGCCATCACCTCGGCCTCACGCTCCAGGCTGCGTCCGCCGAGCACGGCCCAGGTCGCGGCCGCAGTCAGCAGGGTGTTCGCAATCGGCTTGTCCCGGGTCAGCCGCTCGGCGACTACGCCCGCCGCGACTGCCGAACCCACGAGCACCCCCGCGTACGCCGTACCGGCCGGGCGCGAGTCGTCGTACAGGCGACGCTCGAGGCGGGTGGCTGCCTGGCCGAACCCGGCGACCGGGTGGAACCGGCGCGGGTCGCCGAGGAGGCGGTCGGCGGCGAACCCCAGCAGGAGGCCGAGTGGTCTGGACACGCCGGGAAGTCTGCCAGGCCCGGCAAGTTCGGGGGTTCGGGGCGTGTGGAAGGGTGACTGGCATGGGAATTGCAGACCTGCTTCGAGGGGTCGAGGCGGCCGGCGAGTTCGGTGTCTGGCTGGGGCGGCTCGACGGCGTACCGGTGTTCACGCACAGGGCGGAGCGGACGCACTACTCGGCGAGCACGATGAAGCTGCCGGTGGCGATGGCGATGATGCTGCAGGTCGAGGCGGGTGAGCTCGCGCTGGACCAGCCAGTAACTGTGCACAACGACTTCGCGTCGGCGGCCGGTGGACGGTTCGGGGTGAATCCGGCCGAGGACGAGGCGCCCGCGACCTGGACGAAGCTGGGCACCGAGGTGCAGCTCGGGTGGCTGGCTGCGGAGATGATCACGAAGTCGAGCAATCTGGCCACCGACCTGGTGCTGGAGCAGGTTGGGGTGGAGGCCGCGAACGCGGTGCTGGCGCAGTACGGGTCGGGGCTGAGTGCGATCCGTCGTGGCATCGATGACGTGGAGGCCCAGGCGGCGGGGATCAGCAACGAGATGAGCCCGGCCGACCTGGCCGCGGTACTGGTTGCGGTGGGCAATGACAAAGGGGCCTCGGGCGACTATCTGCGCGACCTGCTGGCCGCGAACGAGTGGAACGGCGAGATCCCGGCCGGGGTGCCAGCCGGGACGCGGGTGGAGCACAAGAACGGCTGGGATGCGCGGATCCGGCATGATGGCGGGATCGTGCGACCCGCGGACGCGGAGGCGTTCGTACTGACTGTGTCTACGACATCTTCGTTGCCCGACGCCGAGGCGCAGCGGTTGATCGCTGCGGTTGCGACCGAGGCCTGGGACCATCGGCATGATCTGGAGGCGGTTCGATGAAGGTCAGCACGCATATCGTGTCGGCTCCGCTGCACACTCCGTTCGTGACGGCCTTGCGGACGGCGACCCATGTGGAGTCCCTGCTCGTCTCGATCAGCGACGGCTCGGAGACGGGGTGGGGTGAGGCGCCGCAGGTTTGGAAGGTGACTGGCGAATCGCTCGCCGGAGCTCAGGCTTGTGTCGAAGGGCCTCTTGCAGCGGCGCTCGAGGGGTTGGGGCCCGATGATCTCACCGAGGGGCTTCGCCGGATCCAGTCCGCTGTTCAGGGGAACTTCGGCGCGAAGGCCGCGGTCGACGTGGCGCTGCACGACCTGGCTGCCCGGCGCCGCGGTCAGACCTTGCACGGCTTCCTGGGATCTACCGTCGACGTCGTCCGGACTGACGTGACCTTGTCGGCCGGGGATCCATCGGCGCTCGTGCGGGCCGCGAAGGACCGGGTGGCCGACGGGTTCGAGGTACTGAAGGTGAAGGTCGGCACCGGCGACGCGGCGGCCGACTTCAAGCGGGTCCACAAGATCCGCGAGGCCGTCGGGCCCGAGCCGCGGATCCGGCTCGACGCGAACCAGGGATGGAGCCGCCGCGACGCCGTCACCGCGATCCGCGCCCTCGAGGATGCCGGCAGCAACATCGAACTGGTCGAGCAACCCGTGGCCGCCGCCGACCTGGAGGGGATGGCGTGGATCACCGACCGGGTGAGCACGCCGATCCTCGCCGACGAGAGCGTGTACGGCGTACGCGACCTGGTGGCCGTGATCCGTCACGGCGCGGCGGATCTGGTGAACGTGAAGCTGGCCAAGTGCGGCGGGCTCGGGCCGGCCCGGACCCTGCTGGAACTGGCTCGCGAGCACGGAATCGGGTCGATCGTCGGCTCGATGATGGAGAGTCACGTCGGCGTTGGAGCCGCGGCCGCCCTGGTCGCGGCGTACCCGACAACCACGGTGAACGACCTGGACGCCGCGTGGTGGTTGATGGAGTCGCCCGTGGTCGGCGGGATCTGGTACGAAGGCCCCGCGATCCACCTGCCGACGGATCCCGGGCTCGGCGTGATTGGGTTGAGTTCATGAAGCTTGCTGCTGCCAAAGTCCCGGTCAGCACCGTGTGGACCTCACCCGACGCTCCGCGTGACATCGACGGCCCGGCGGTCGCCGCCGTACCGGATGTCGCAGAGTGGGCGAAGTCGATGGATACCGAGACCCGCCTCGGCCTGCACGGCCGGACGCTGACCCAGTTGTTGTTCGCCGAGCCGGTGTTGGTGCGGTCCGAGCGGGACGGCTGGTCGGAGATCCTCGCGCCGTGGCAGCCATCGTCTGCTGATGAGCTCGGGTATCCCGGTTGGGTTCCGTCGAGTCACCTGGGTGAGTTGCCCGGGAGTGCCACTGATCCCGTGGCGGTGAGCGTGCCGATGGCGACGTTGCTGGCGGAGCCGGGTGGTGGGCCGTTGATGGAGCTGTCGTTCGCGACCGTGCTGGCGTCGACTGATCATGCCGACGGGTTCACTCGGGTGGCGTTGCCCGACGGGGCGCAGGGGTGGTTGGCGGATGACGCGCTGCGGGCGGTATCGCCGGGGGGTGCCGAGGACCGGATCCGGCTGGGGTCGTTGTTCTTGGGACTCGAGTACCTGTGGGGTGGGACTTCGGCGTACGGGCTGGACTGTTCGGGGCTGGTGCATGCAGTGAGCCGGGTGCTCGGGCAGCGGGTGCCGCGGGATGCGCACGATCAGGCGAACATGCTCGAGCGGATCCCGGTGGACGAGGTCCGGCCGGGCGACCTGTACTTCTTTGCCCGCCCGGGCCAGCAGGTCCACCACGTCGGCTTCGTCTCCCCCGAAGGCATGCTGCACGCTTCAGAAACCGGCAAACGCCTCGAAAACGAACCCCTCCTCCCCACCCGCCTAGAGACCTTGGTCGCCGCCGCCCGCCTCTGAGGCTCGCACTCCCCCTGGCCCGCAGCACGGAGCTGCCCGACCGCACCTGCGGTCCGCAGCACAAGCGCGTGTGCGCAAAACAGCAGCCGCCCGGACCGTGAGGTCCGGGCGGCTGCGTCTGTGCTTGTTGCTACGACTTCTTAGCGTCTGTTTGCTCTGGCTCTTCGAGGGTCTCGAGCTCGGCGCGGGTCGCCGGGTCCAGATTGGCCGGGGTTTCATCGTCCGCGACCGGCGTCGCCTCGTCCAGCTCGCCGCCGCCTGCCTCAGCAGCGACGATCTCCTCGTCGTCCGCCTTGACCTGCGGCGTGTTGCGCGACTTGCGAAGGCTGAGGATCGTCGTGATGGCGAGCGTGATGATGATGAAGCCGAGCGAGAACCAGATCGGGATCTCGGGCGCCCAACTGACGTGCTGGCCGCCGTTGATGAACGGCAACTCGTTCTCGTGCATCGCATGCAGCACCAGCTTCACGCCGATGAAGGCGAGCACGACGGACAGTCCGAGCGACAGGTAGACCAGGCGGCGGAGAAGGTCGCCGAGCAGGAAGTACAGCTGGCGCAGACCCATCAGGGCGAACACGTTCGCGGTGAAGACCAGGAACGGCTCCTGGGTCAGGCCGTAGATCGCCGGGATCGAGTCGAGCGCGAACAGCAGGTCGGTCGTGCCCAGCGCGATGATCACGATCGCCATCGGGGTGACGAACCGCTTGCCGTTCTGCACCACGGTCAGCTTGACGCCGTTGTACTCGTCGGTCGCCTTCAGCCGCCGCTTGGCGAACCGGATGACCGCGTTCTCCTTGTAGTCCTCGTCGTCGTTCTCACCTTGGCGGGCCAGGTGGACCGCGGTGTAGACCAGGAACGCGCCGAACACGTAGAAGACCCAGGAGAACTCGTTGATCGCGGCCGCGCCGACGGCGATGAAGATGCCGCGGAAGACCAGCGCCAGGATGATGCCGACCAGCAGGGCCGTCTGCTGGTACTTCCTAGGCACCTGGAACCTGGCCATGATGATCAGGAAGATGAACAGGTTGTCCACGCTCAGGCTGTACTCCGTCAGCCAGCCGGCGAAGAACTCTCCCGCGTACTGACCACCCGAGAACGCCCAGACCCCGAGCCCGAAGACGACGGCCAGGCCGACGTACACCGCGATCGCGGTGGCGGATTCCTTGGTGGTTGGTTCGTGGGGGCGGCGCCCGATGATGAAGACATCGAACGCCAGCACTGCGAGCAGTACGCCGACGGTGATGTACCAGACGTAGTCATGAACGTGCACAGGAACCTCCGGAGCGCAGACGAAAGACGGACTCCGAAGGTCTCTTCCGCCTGACTCGAACCTCGGGCCTGGCCGGCGATACCGGGCGTGGAGACGAACTCCTTGACCGTGATGACGATACCGCCGCGAAGGAATACTCCCCTTCAACGGGCCCCATTCTGGTGGATCGACGTCCACGAATCCAAATCGAGGACGGCGATCCCGGCTGTTGGGATGATCACGTCGCGCAACGGGAATACAACCGCTACGTAATCAGGTTGTTGCTGACATACTTGTGGGTTGCGCCGCCGGACCTGGCCTTCACGCCTCAGGTGGGGACGGGAGGGCGCCGGGACTTCGGCAGCTTGGCGACGATCGTGATGTACGAGGTGTCGACCAGCTCGAGGATCTCGTCGTCGGGCACGGCGCCGCCGAGCCGGACGGAATTCCAGCCCGAACGGCCGATGTAGGCCATCTTCGCGACGTCGCCCGGATAGGTGTCGACCAGCTCGTCGGCCTCGTCGCGGTTGTTGCCGCACTTGATCCCGACCGACTCGCCGCCACCCAGGAACGCGAAGATCTTGTCGCCGACCTTCGCGACCACGTCCCCGTCCCACGGCTCGTCCTGCCAGGCCCCCGGCTTGGCCAGACAATGCTCGAGCAACTCAGCCCCGCTCAGTCTCATCTCAGCCCTCCGCTCCGAACAGCGATTCTCCCCGATCGCTACCGATGCGTCACGGCCTCGACATTGTTCCCGTCGGGATCACGCACGAACACGCCGTAGTAGGTCTCGTGGTACTCGGGCCACACCCGCGGCTCGTGCAGGATCTCCGCCCCCATCGCGCGGGCAGCCGCGAAAACCGCGTCCACGGCAGCCCGATCCTGAGCGGCGAACGCGACGTGAACCTCCCGCTGTACCCCGCCCTGCGTCCGCCCGAGCCAGAACCGCGGCATCCCGTCCGGCCCGGCCAGCCCCAGCACCACCTCGCGGTCCATCGTCACCGTGACTCCGAGCGGGGCCAGCAATTGCTCGTAGAACCGTCTGCTGACCGCGAGGTCATCACACTGCAACGCCAGATGATCCAGCATCCGCCCCTCCCCTTCAGCTCGTACTCCGCCTGGACTACTTGGCGCCGGCGTTGACCATTTGGCGGAGTTCTTTCTTGAGTTCGGAGATCTCGTCGCGGTAGCGGGCGGCGACCTCGAACTGGAGCTCGGCCGCCGCGTTGTGCATCTGGTCGGTGAGTTGCTGGATCAGGTCGGCGAGGTCGGACGAGGGCAGGCCGCCGGCCAGTTCCTTCGCCTTCTCGCCCGCCTTGCCCTTGAGGCCGCCCGGGACCGGCGCCTTGCCACGGCTCTGGTTGCGTCCGCTGCCGAGCAGCTCGGCGGTGTCCGCGTCCTCGCGAGCGAGCATGTCGGTGATGTCGGCGATCTTCTTCCGCAGCGGCTGCGGGTCGACCCCGTGCTCGGTGTTGTACGCGACCTGCTTCGCGCGCCGCCGGTTCGTCTCGTCGATCGCCATCTCCATCGACGGCGTGATCTTGTCGGCGTACATGAACACCGCGCCCGACACGTTCCGGGCCGCACGCCCGATGGTCTGGATCAGCGACCGGCCGGAGCGCAGGAAGCCTTCCTTGTCCGCGTCCAGGATCGCTACCAGCGACACCTCGGGCAGGTCCAGGCCCTCCCGCAGCAGGTTGATGCCGACCAGGACGTCGTACTCGCCCATCCGCAGTTCGCGCAGCAGCTCGACCCGGCGGAGCGTGTCCACCTCGCTGTGCAGATACCTGGTCCGGATCCCCATCTCCAGCAGGTAGTCGGTCAGGTCCTCCGACATCTTCTTGGTCAGCGTGGTGACCAGCACCCGCTCGTTGCGCTCGGTCCGGATCCGGATCTCGTGGATCAGGTCGTCGATCTGCCCCTTGGTCGGCTTCACGATCACCTCGGGGTCGATCAGGCCGGTCGGCCGGATGATCTGCTCGACGAACCCGTCCGACTTGTCCTGCTCGTACTGACCCGGCGTCGCCGACAGGTACACCGTCTGGCCGATCCGCTCCAGGAACTCCTCCCAGCGCAGCGGCCGGTTGTCCATCGCCGACGGCAGCCGGAACCCGTGCTCGACCAGCGTCCGCTTGCGGGACATGTCGCCCTCGTACATCCCGCCGATCTGCGGCACGGTGACGTGCGACTCGTCGATGACGAGCAGGAAGTCCTCGGGGAAGTAGTCCAGCAGGCAGTGCGGCGCAGTACCGGCCTCGCGTCCGTCCGTGTGGCGGGAGTAGTTCTCGATCCCGGAACAGGTGCCGATCTGCCGCATCAGCTCGATGTCGTACGTCGTCCGCATCCGCAGCCGCTGGGCCTCCAGCAACTGGCCACCCCGCTCGAGCTCCGCCAGCCGCTCGGCCAGCTCCGCCTCGATGCTGTTGATCGCGCGCTCCATCTTCTCGGGCGCGGTCACGTAGTGCGTCGCGGCGCCGATGTAGAGCTCGCTCTCCTCGCTCAGCACCTCGCCGGTCAGCGGGTGCAGCGTCATCACCCGCTCGATCTCGTCGCCGAAGAACTCCACCCGTACTGCGAGCTCCTGGTACACCGGGAACACCTCGAGCGTGTCGCCGCGGACCCGGAAGGTGCCACGGGTGCCGGCCAGGTCGTTCCGTGCGTACTGAACCCCGACCAGCTTGCGCAGCAGGCCGTCGCGATCCATCTCGTCGCCGACCTTGACGTGGATCATCCGGTTCAGGTACTCGTCGGCAGAGCCGAGGCCGTAGATACACGACACGGTCGCGACCACGACCACGTCACGCCGGGTCAGCAGGGACCAGGTCGCGGAGTGCCGGAGCCGCTCGACCTCCTCGTTGATCGAGGAGTCCTTCTCGATGTAGGTGTCCGTCTGCGGGACGTAGGCCTCAGGCTGGTAGTAGTCGTAGTACGAGACGAAGTACTCGACCGCGTTCTCCGGGAAGAAGTTGCGCAGCTCGGTCGCGAACTGGGCCGCCAGCGTCTTGTTCGGCTGGAGGATCAGCATCGGCCGCTGGATCTTCTCCGCCAGCCACGCCATCGTCGCCGTCTTGCCCGTACCCGTGGCGCCCAGCAGCACCACATCCTGCTCGCCGGAGTTGATCCGGCGCTCCAGCTCCGCGATCGCGGCCGGCTGGTCGCCCGCCGGGTCGAAATCGGACACGACCTTGAGGGGCGCGACCATACGCTGGAGATCGGTGACCTGTCTCATGCCCTCCACCGTACGGCGCCCCGGGGACAGTTTCCGAAAACCGCCCTCCGGACCACCCGGGCGAGGGCCTCAGAGGCTGTCGATGACGGACTTCTTCATCGACGCGACATCGATTTCGGCCTTGGCCGCGAAGTCGGGACTGGTCCGGAAGTCCAGCGCGGTGACGACGCCGTCCTTGCGCCGGTACGTCTCCACCCAGCCCTGGATCTTGCCGGTCTTCGGGGTCGAGGTGTAGCTGATCGCGACACACTCGACCAGGACCTCCTTCGGGCAGGTCAGCTCCCGGACGTTGCCGAGCGCGGGGAACTCGCCCGCGGTCTCACCCTCGACGATGCCGAGCAGGTAGGTGCGGGCGGTGACGTTCTCCTTCTGCCTGACCCAGATGTAGGCGCGGGGCTTGCGGTCCGCGGCGTACGAGACCAACTGCTTGCCCTTGAGCTCGGTGACCAGCACGCTCCAGCCGTCGACCGGTACGACGGACACTCCGAAGCCGACCGGGATGGCGTTCGGCGGCGGGCTGAAGGTCGACGCGGGCGGGGTGGTGGGCGCTGTGACCGTTGGACTCGGCTTGGGATCCGCCGTGTCGTCGCCGCCGGTCAGCACGACCAGAGCAACCGCGACCAGGGCGACTACAGCGATGCCGGCGACGATCGGGATCAGCAGCGGCGGCACCGACGACTTCTTCTTGGTCGGCTCAGGGCGGCGCAACGAAGGCTTTCCGACCTTGTCACCCCACGCCGAACTGGTCTCCGTAGCAGGCCCGCCACCCTCAACTCCACTACCCCCGGTCGCAGCGCGCCCCCACCCCCCACCAGGCTGCACCCCGCCCCCACCCGGTACTCCGCTGCCACCGTCACCGCCCGGCTTCGCAGCACCCCAACCACCCTGTACTCCGGCGCCGTCCCCAGCCGTCTTCCCAGCACCCGGTACTCCGCTACCGCTGTCACCCGTCGGCTTGGCAGCACCCCAACCACCTTGCGCGCCGGCACCACCCTCGCCGGCCGGCGGCGCAGTACCCCAAGCGCCCGGTGCTCCAGTTGCGCCGTCGCCGGTCGGCTTGGGGGCGCCCCAGCCGCCTTGTGCTCCGGGGCCTGGCTGGCCCGCCGCTCCCCCACCCCAACCACCGCTGCCGCCGGCCGAGGCCGATTCCCCAGAACCACCGGTGGAATCACCTGAGCCTGCCGAGTTGTCTGTCCACGGGGATGGGCGAGGTGGGACCTCCAGCGACCACGGGGACGGCGGTGGCGCCGGTTCCTGGGCAGCGGTGTCGTCCGCGGGGTCTGTCTTGCGAACCCACGGGTTGTCGGGAGGACCGCCTTTGCCGCGCTTGCCGTTCACTGGCTTCTGATCACCGACTGCAGCATCGCGGTCGTGTCCGCTTCGATGGTCTCTGCCTTGTCCTGCCGGCCGAACACCCTGACGATCGTCATCACCCCGTCGTTGCGCTCGATCACCCCGACGAAGCCGATGGCCTTGAAGCTGCCACTCTGGCTGGTCGCCGTCGCAGTGTAACTCTGCGTGGTGATCACCTTGATATCGCTCTTCTCGTCCTCGCCGGCCTCGGTCGCCACCGGCTCCTTCGCCGTGAAGGAGGTCGGACTCGCCTTCTTCTCGATCTCCAGCAACTGTGGCAACACCGTAGCGGTCGTCTCGCCGTCCGCCTTGAACGCGTTCACCATGAAGTACGCCTCGCCCTGCTTCAGCAGGTAGACGCCGTTGAACCCTTCCATAGTCTTCCGCAGGTACCCGGACCGCGGCTTCACGAAGACGCCCTCGGCAACCTCGATGCCCTCGTCGACGTTCGCGGCCGGCTGGGTCGGGTTGCCGGTCGGCTGCGGGCTCGGCTCGACCTTGTTGTCGTCGCCGCCCTTGAAGATCAGCGACAGCACGAGCCCGATCACGGCGACCACAGCGAGCCCACCACCGGCGAGCAACAGGATCTTGCTACTCCCCTTGCCCCGCGGCGGCCCGAACTGCTGCTGCCCCTGCGGCGCCCACTGCTGCTGCCCGGGATACTGCTGAGGCCCACCCGGATACCCCTGCGGTGGCGCTGGCGGTGGTCCAGGCGGCGGGTAGCCCGGCTGCTGCCCCTGATACTGCGGCTGGCCCGGGTACTGCTGCGGCGGTCCTTGCTGGTACGGCGGCTGCTGCTGCCCTTGATACGGCGGCTGACCCTGGTACGGCGCCTGCGGGGGCCGGCCCTGTGGCTGCGCTTGCGGCGGCGGACCCTGCGGGGGCCGTCCCTGCGGCTGCGCGCCCTGGTACGGCGGTTGCCCCGGCGGACCGTAGCCCGGCGGTGCCTGCTGGGGCCGGCCATAACCCGGCTGCCCCTGCTGCGGCGGCCGCTGACCTTGCTGCGCCGGCTGCCCCTGTTGCGGCGGTCCCTGTTGGCGCTGACCCTGCTGCGAAGGTTGACCCTGCTGGTACGGCGGCTGTCCCTGCGGTCCGCCCTGCCCGTACGGCGGCTGCTGGTTGCTCATGCCTGGGCCTCCTCAGCGGTCCCCTCGAACCCTGCCGACGGCGCACTCCCCTGCACAACCACCCCACGGTCGGACTTCGGAACCGACCGCACCGAGTTCCCACACGCGGAACAGAAGTCCGAATACGGCAGCAACGGCATCTCGCAGCGCGAGCAGAACGCCAACTCACCGGAAGCATGGTTCGAACCACCACGGGCCGCCGACTCCAGCGCCGCCTCGAGCAACCCCTTGTGCAGCACAGTCCGCACCAAGATGATCAGCGCGCCCAGCAGCAGCAGCCCCCAGACGACCCCAAGAATCGCGCCGATCGTCGACCCATGCCCGCCGACGAAGCCGAGCAGATAAACGCCACCCTGGAAGAGCGCGTTCACCACCATCGCCTGCAGCAGGCCGGCGACCCAGCGCGGCGTGAATCCGTCGTACTTCTCGCCCAGCCCGGAGAACTCCGCGACCGCGAGCCCCGTCGCCGAGCCGTACACCAACGGCTTCACGAAACCCTGCAGCAGTACCACCGAGATCCAGGTGCCCGCACTGCTGCCAGGTCCGGCGAATCCGCCACTGATCCAGGCCCAGTGCAGTACGAGAGTCTCGAAGCACGCATACCCGACGCCGGCCACAACGCCGAACGTGAACCCGTCCATCAAGTCGTCGTACCGCGGCCGCGAGGCGAGGTAGATCGGGCCGATCTGCCGGATCAGCTCCGAGACCACCGGCACCAGCAGCATCAGGATGAGCAAGTCGCGCCAGGCCGGACCGCCGTCGTTCCCGCCGAGGGTGTCCGTCGACAGGCTGATCTTGTCGGACCAGAGCCAGGTGAAGACGGCTGCGAGCACACCCGTGAGCACGAACGCCGCGGCGACCACCGGGACCGGTTCGTCCTCCCACAGGTTCACGTCGTACAAGTAGAGGATGTAGACGATCGGAATGGCGAAGGCGGCGACCATGATCGCCACCGGGAGCGCGCCCAGCGCAGCGGTCACCACGGTCAGCACCAGTGCGATGCCCAGCGCCACCTTGTAGGTGTACGGCTGCCGGCCGGCGCCCTGCGGCATGATCGTCGAGACCAGCTTGAACGAGGCCACCGGCTCGTCCGGCCGGGCCGCGTACGCCTTCTTCCGCCCCGCGTCCGCGGACTGCATGTCGTTGCCACAGCGATGGCAGAAATGCGAGACCGTGGGAACGTCAGAGCTACAGCGCGGACATTCCACGCCATCCTCCCAACCTTGGACTTGCGGACCGACGCGGACAACGCGCCGAGGGGTGGTCAGGCCATCGCAGCCGGCGAGCCGGACGAAACCCGCAGAGATTCTCGTACAGGTAGGCCGGGAATCATCATTTCCCGCGCAAGGGTCACCCTTTCGTGTCCGGACCGTGCTCTGAACCGCCCGCCCGGCGCACTCCGATCCACCCTACGGAAGGCCTTCGGACCGACCCTGTTCCGCCAGCTTGGCCCAGACCTCGTCGACCAGTCGATCCAGGTCCCCGAGCGGGCCCGAGTTGTCCACCACCACGTCCGCCACGGCCAGCCGGTCCTCCCGCGACGCCTGGCTCGCGATCCGCGCTTCCGCTTCCTCAGCGGTCATCCCGCGAGCGCCGGTCAACCGCTCGACCTGCAACTCCTTCGGTACGTCGACCACGAGTACCACGTCGAACTTGTCCGCCTGCCCGGTCTCCACCAGGAGCGGAATGTCATGCACGACCACGGCATCCGCGGGCGAACTCGCCTCGATCTCGGCCGCCCGGGCCCGCACCCGCGGATGAATGATCGCCTCCAGCTTCCGCCGGGCCACCTCATCCCCGAACACGATCCGCCCCACCGCCGGCCGATCCAGGTCCCCCTCGGGCGTCAGCACCTCCCCGAAGGCCTCGACCACCTCAGCCAACCCATCGGTGCCCCGCGCAACAACTTCCCGCGCCAGCACGTCAGAGTCGATCAGCACAGCGCCCCGCTCAGCCAGCCGAGCCGACACCGCGCTCTTCCCCGACCCGATACCCCCGGTAAGCCCGACTCTCAGCACCCCAGCAGCCTACCGAGAACCCGCTGACGGTCGGCGGATGTAGTACTCGGTGAACTCACGGCAGCGTCCTTCATCGTCGAACCGCAGGATGAAGCAGTTCTCGTAGGTCTTGACGACCGGTCCGCCCGGTACGTCGCTGTACCTCGAGGTGCCGGTGGCCACCACGGTGTCACCGTCGACCGCGACCGGGCTGTACTCGGCCGAGTAGGTGCCCGGTGCGTCACGGGTGGAGGCGCCGCCCGACGCACTCTCTCCGAGCCAGGATGCGACGACGGCATCCCGGCCGACGATCGGCTCGTCGTACGGGTGGTAGCGGTACGCGACGTCCTCACTGAACAGCCCCACGATGTCGTCCGGAGCGTAGGCGAGCCACGCAGCGACGTACCGGTCCAGCCACTTCTGAGCGGATTCGGAGTCCATCGGCCCACCCTAATCCGCTCCAACCGTTTCCGGGCCGGACGAGCGAGACCCCCGCACCCAGTACGGGGGTGCGGGGGTCTCGGGTACTGCGGGTGGATCAGCCCTGGCCGGTCAGCTTCTCGCGGAGAGCCTGCAGAGCCTCGTCGGAAGCGAGCGCGCCCTCGACAGGCGTGTCGTCCTTCGGGGCCACAGTGCCGCCGGTGGCGGAGGAGTAGGTCGACGCCTCGCCGGCCTCGACGTCCGCCGTCTTGGCGTCCTCGATCTGCTTCTTGTGGGCCTCCCAGCGCGTGTGGGCCTCGGCGTACTGCCGCTCCCACTCCTCACGCTGCTTGTCGAAGCCCTCGAGCCACTCGCCCGTCTCGGGGTCGAAGCCGTCGGGGTAGACGTAGTTGCCCTCGTTGTCGTACGTCGCCGCCATGCCGTACAGCGTGGGGTCGAAGTCGTCGGAGACCGGGTCGACACCCTCGTTGGCCTGCTTCAGCGACAGCGAGATCCGGCGACGCTCGAGGTCGATGTCGATGATCTTGACCATCACATCGTCGTTCACCTGAACGACCTGCTCCGGGATCTCGACGTGACGCTCGGCCAGCTCGGAGATGTGCACCAGACCCTCGATGCCCTCCTCCACCCGGACGAACGCACCGAACGGCACCAGCTTGGTGACCTTGCCGGGCACGATCTGACCCATCTGGTGGGTCCGGGCGAACTGCTGCCACGGGTCTTCCTGGGTCGCCTTCAGCGACAGCGAGACGCGCTCGCGGTCCATGTCGACGTCCAGCACCTCGACGGTGACCTCCTGGCCGACCTCGACCACCTCGGTCGGGTGGTCGATGTGCTTCCAGGACAGCTCGGAGACGTGCACCAGGCCGTCGACGCCGCCGAGGTCCACGAACGCACCGAAGTTGACGATCGAGGAGACGACACCCTTGCGGATCTGGCCCTTCTGCAGCTGGGTGAGGAAGTTCATCCGCACCTCGGACTGCGTCTGCTCCAGCCACGCGCGACGCGACAGAACCACGTTGTTGCGGTTCTTGTCGAGCTCGATGATCTTGGCCTCGATCTCCTGGCCGACGTACGGCTGGAGGTCGCGGACCCGACGCATCTCGACGAGCGAGGCCGGCAGGAAGCCACGGAGGCCGATGTCCAGGATGAGTCCACCCTTGACGACCTCGATGACGGTGCCGGTGACGACGCCGTCCTCTTCCTTGATCTTCTCGATCGTGCCCCACGCCTTCTCGTACTGAGCGCGCTTCTTGGACAGGATCAGACGGCCTTCCTTGTCCTCCTTCTGGAGAACCAGGGCCTCGACGTGATCACCGACGTGGACGACCTCGTTCGGGTCGACGTCGTGCTTGATCGACAGCTCGCGGGAGGGGATCACGCCTTCGGTCTTGTAACCGATGTCGAGCAGGACCTCGTCCCGGTCGACCTTGACGATGGTGCCCTCGACGATGTCTCCGTCGTTGAAGTACTTGATGGTCAGATCGATCGCCGCGAGGAAGTCTTCCTCCGACCCGATGTCATTGACCGCTACCTGCGGGGTGGTGCGCACTGCGGGGTCGAGAGGTGCCTCGATGCTGGCCGTCATGTGGTGGGTTGCTCCGTGGGCTGATGGTGTCGTAAAGGTGCGTCATGGACCGTTGGATCGCATCAAACCGCTGGATTTCCTGAACAGGACAGAGTCACCACCGACTGCTGCGAGCACAGGCCTGCTCCGTCCGAGGTCGCGCGGGCCCATAGCGCATCTCACAGAATACGGGTATTGACGAAGGCAGGGCAACCCGGGGTACCCGGTACAAACCGGCCACCCGCCGAGGTCTCCCGACGTGTCACTGGTCTCAATGTACGACGTCGAAGTCCGTCCGGCCGCCTGAGAGCGTGCCCGTGTCGGCGATCCGGGTCATCAGCGCGTGCGCGGCCGTCGTCACCGGATTCTGCCCCGGCCGGGCCGCCAAGTCGATCAACGCCCACAGATCAGCCCCCCGGGCCCGCTCCTGCAACTGGTCCCCGAGATCCGGCCCGGTCTCCCGTACTACGCGCAGAACCGCCTCCCCCAGCGCCGGATCCGTGCAGAAACGCAGCAGATTCCCCAGATCCGCGTAAGGCGATCCCGAGTGCGCGAACTCCCAGTCGATCAGTCCGGTGAGCTCGGCCGTCTCCGGATCCACCAGCAGATTCTTCGGATTGAAGTCGCTGTGCACCAGGCAGAACCGTTCCACCCCGGAGTCCGCGAGATCCTCGGCCCGATCCAGTACGCCGTACAGACTGTCGACCTGGCCGCGACTGAATCCCATGCCGTCGACATGGTCGTCCAGCCAGGTGGTCAGCCCGCCGGCGCCGAACGACTCGATCGCCAGGTCACGCCCGGTGAACCCTCCGAAGCGGAGGAACGGCATCCCACTGAGCCGCACGAGGAGCTCACCCAACTGCTCCCCGACCTTCCCGCGTTCCTTCTCCCCAGCAGTCTCGAGGTACGTCTGCAGGTTCATCCCAGGCAGCCGCTCGGTCAGTACGTAGGGCGGAGCGCCGTCGTCCATCGGGTCGGGCATGGCGTCCAGCACCCGCGGTACCGGCAGCAACCCACGCACCAACTGCATCAGCGAGACGTCCACCGCCGCCCGCCCCGGGTCCCGCACGTACAAGCGGAGCACGGCGTCCTCCCCACCCGCGCTGACGGCATAGGTCTCCCCGCCATACCCACCCGTCAACGGCACCGCCGTCGCAGCAATCGCCTCGAACCCATCCATACCCCGCGATCCTGCCCCATCCGCCCGACACCCCGGACCGCCAGCACTACACAACTGCCCAACCGCGCCCTCCGCCTCGCCTTCCCCCGCCTGAACGGCCTCCCCGCCGCGAAGTTGTGTAGTGCTGGCGGTCCGCCCTCCCTTTCCGCTACTACGGTTGCGTTAATCGCACTGCCCGCCTAAGCTCCATTTCGACACCGGAGTAGCGGAAAGGAAGTTCAGATGGCGACGCGAGGAAGGCCGCGGGAGGTCGGGGTCGAGGAGCGGGTGCTCGCGGCCGCGGCGGCGGAGATCCGGCAGCGCGGCTACGAAGGCCTGTCGATCGACCGCGTCGCCGAGCAGGCGGGCGTCGCGAAGACCACTCTCTACCGTCGCTGGGCGTCGAAGGCCGAGCTCGTCGTCGCCCTGATCGCCAACCTGCGGGAGGACGTTCCGTTCGAGCCGAGCGGTGATTCCCGCCGCGACCTCACCGACCTGGTCACCGCGATCGCCGCCAACCTCGCCGCCACCCCGACGACCCTGATCGCCGACCTCGCTGCCGCGGCCGCCCGCGAACCACGCGTCGGCGAGAGCGTCCGAGCCCTCTGGGCCGAGCGCCACCGCGCCGTCACCGCGGTCGTCGCCCAAGCCCAGGAAGCCGGCCTGGTCCTCGACCACGTCTCCCCCGCCGTGCTCGTCGACCAATTGGTCGGCCCGCTCTACTACCGGCTCCTCGTCACCGGCGAGCCGCTGTCCCCTGACTACGCGAGGACGCTCGTACGCAGCGTGCTCGGCCCAGCTGAGGAGCCAACATGACCACCGCCACCGAGAACACCAAGAGCATCAAGAAGAAGAGCCCCGTACGCCGCCGTCTGCTGTTCGGCCTCGGCGCCTTCGTGGTCGCCCTCCTCGGGTACTCCGTCTACTCGATCGCCAGGCCGACCGTGCTCCACACGGAGATCGAGGTGAACGCAACCCCGGACCAGGTGTGGAAGGTGCTGGCGGACCGCGACGCCTACCCCGAGTGGAATCCGTTCATCGTCTCCTCCACCGGCGAACTCACGGTCGGCGACACCATCACCAACGTGCTGAAGGACACCACCGGCAAGGAGACCACCTTCACCCCCGAACTGCTCGCGGCCGATCCCGGCAAGGAACTTCGCTGGATCGGCAAAGTCGGGTTCGGCGGCATCTTCGACGGCGAGCACGCGTTCCGGATCGAGCCGCTCGACGGCGGCCGCTCCAGGCTCATCCAGGAGGAGAAGTTCCGCGGCGTCGCCGTACCGTTCATGGCCGGCTGGCTCAACGACAAGATCAAGCCCCAGTTCAACGCCATGAACCACGCCCTCGCCGAACGCGCGGGTTAATCGGGTTGAAGTTGACGTAGCGGCAACATCTACCGTCGATTCTGGAAGTCGGCGCAACGGACGGTAGGAAGAAATGGCGTGGTCCATCACCGAGGTGGCCAAGGAGTCCGGGGTCACCTCCCGCACGCTGCGGCACTACCACGCGATCGGATTGCTGGTCCCGGCGCGAACGGCCCCCAACGGCCGCCGGTACTACGACCAGGAGCAGCTCTTGCAGCTTCAGCAGATCCTGCTGCTGCGCGATCTCGGGCTGAGCCTGGACGTGGTCGCCGAGGTGATCGCGCGCCGGAGTACGAGCAGCACGATCGAGGTGCTCGGCCGGCACAAGGAGTGGTTGCTGCGCGAGCAACTCCGCCTCGGCCGGCTGATCCGGACCGTCGACTCCACCATCGAGAACATCGAGCGTGGAGGAGAGATGGCACCAGACAAGGTCTTCGAAGGATTCGAGCACAACCCGTACGAGGCCGAGGCCCGGGAACGGTGGGGCGACGAGGCGGTGGACGCCAGCTACCAGCGGATGCGTGGGTGGTCCGAGGCGGATGCCGAGAAAGCGCGCACCGGGTACACCCAGGTGCACGAGGGTCTCGCGGCCCTGAAAGCGGAAGGTGTGGACGTGCTGGCGCCGAGCGTGCAGGAACTGATCCAGCTGCACTACGAGATCATTAGCTTGTTCTGGACCCCGAACAAGGATGCGTACAAGGGGCTCGGGCAGATGTACGTCGACGACGAACGGTTCCAGGCGACCATTGGTGGCGCCGAGCTGACCGAGTATCTGCGTGACGCGATGAACGTCTACGCCGACACCCGGCTGAGCGAGTAACAGCTGCTTCTGGGGGCTGCAGACCCCAGGAGTGCTGCGGATAGGGTGATCGCGTGGTCGAGCCGCAACGGGTTGAACTGAGTGAAGCGGAGACGTCGCGGGCGAGCCGGATCTACTGGGACTCGGCGGCGGACGAATACCTCGAGGAACATGGTGAGTTCCTCGGTGACGACCGGTTCGTCTGGTGCCCTGAGGGTGTGGACGAGGCTGATGCGCAACTGCTCGGGCCGGTCCGGGGCAAGCGCATCCTGGAAGTTGGTTGTGGCGCCGCTCAGTGCTCTCGCTGGCTCGTCGGGCAAGGCGCGGACGTGGTTGCCTTCGACATCGCGGTGGAACAGTTGCGGGTCGGCAAGGAACTCGATCGCCGCACCAGCACCGCAGTACGGACTGTCGCGGCGGATGTGACGGCGATCCCGTTCCGGAGCGAGACTTTCGACATCGCGTGTTCGGCGTTCGGCGCGTTGCCGTTCGTCGCCGATGCCGGAGTGGCATTGAGGGAGATCGCCCGCATGCTCAAGCCGAAGGGCCGGTTGGTGTTCTCGGTCACGCACCCGATCCGGTGGAGCCTGCCGGACGACCCGACCCCGGCCGGCCTGCGGATCACCCAGTCGTACTTCGACCGCACGCCGTACGTCGAAGTCGACGACCACGGCACCCCCGTCTACGCCGAACACCACCGCACCACCGGCGACTGGATCCGCGCCCTCACCGGAGCCGGCCTGGTCGTCGACGACCTCCTCGAACCCGAGTGGCCGGCCGGCCACCACCAGGTGTGGGGCGGCTGGGGCCCAGACCGCGGCGCCCTGATCCCAGGCACCGCAATCTGGACAACCCACAAACCCTGACCAGCAGTTAGCTTGCGGCGCGGCGGGCTACGCGTGGACGCAGGCTCAGGAATGCGACTAGCGCCAGGATCAGGAGGCCGAGGATGAGGGAGATCAGCGGGACCCAGAAGCCGATCAGGTGGAGTTGGGCGGCTTTGTCTTTGTAGCCGCCCTCGTCGATGCCGTCCACCTTGGCGCCCTCGACGTTCTTCTTCACCGTCTCGTCGTCGTACGCGATCGTCACCTGGGTGGCGGTGACCTTCGCCTCGTCGTTGTAGTCGAGTGACGCGAGTTGCTGCTCCTCGCCCTTGATGATCGCGCCGGTGACCGGCTCGATCCACAGGGTCCGGTGGTTCTGGTAGCTGCGCTTCACCTCGACGGAGTCCTTGCCCGACTCGCCGACCAGGCTGCCCGGCACCATCAGCGGATCCTTCAACGGAAGGTTCTGCTTCGGCACGTCCTGCTCGAAGACGTAGACCTTCAGCCCGTTCAGCGTGGTCTCGCGCTTGAACTCGATTGGGAACGCCTTGCGGGTGGTGGTGTCCCAGAACTGATAGGTCAACTTCTCGGTGCCGAACGGGAACTTCAGCACCAGACCCTCATGACCCTTGAAGAACTCGCTCTCCGGATCCGGCTTGAGCCGGTCCTCCTTGGCCAGCGTCGTGGTGATGTACTCACCACTGTTGTCGCCGGAGTCCTCGGGATCCCACCGCACCGACTCGCCGGTGTGCGCGTCCAGGACGACCCGCTCCTGCACGAAGCTCAGCGGTGCCGCCTTGGTCTTGTCCTGGACCGAGTCGTCAGGGAACTCGTAGTTCGCGTCGTCGTCGGTGACCACCGCGGTGTCGAACACGACGACATCACGCTTCAGTGCCTTGCTGATGTTCTTCGAGGCGACCACATCGCCGCGAACGGTACGGCGCGATGTCAGCGCGACTTCCTTCTCCTTCAGCTCCGCGGCGCTGAAGATGGTCGCGTCCGGACCTGTCGACACGGTGTGCGCGACCTGGTCGGACGGCGCCACCGCCAGCGTCGGATACGCGTAGAACTTGGCCAGTGCCGCAATGCCGACGAAGAAGATCCCCAGTGCGATCACCAGGGCACGACTGCGATTCCCCACAACAACCCCTCCCGGTCTGTCCGCGGGACGCTACCAGCGAGTAGCCACCTTGAACAGAGAGTGGCGCGACAAAATCCGGGAGTGGCCGAACTGTCATATAGTCCGGCTCCATGAGGGGGATCTGGGGCATGGTCGCGCGGCATCGCCGGGCGCCGGACACGACCGTACTGCGGGCCGTCGTGCTGGCCGTCGCGGTCGTCCAGGCACTGGTGCTCGGCCTGCTGGCCCGACGTGGTTCGTGGCTGAGCGACGACCTGGACTTCATGGTGCAGGGCAGCCGCGGCTTCAGCCCGGGCGAACTGCTGACGCCGGTGAACGACCACATCGCACCGGGGCTGCGTTTCGTCTACGCGATCTTCGCCCAGCTCGCACCACTGAACTGGGACTTCACGATCGCCTGGCGGGTGCTGATGCAGGCCCTCGCGATCGCACTCATGGGTCTGTTGCTGCTGAGGCTGCTCGGGTCCAGTTGGTGGGTCGTCATCGGCACGGTGTTCTACGCCCTGAGTCCGCTGAGCATGCCGTCGTTCATGTCGTTGTCGAGCGGCGTGAACAACCTCTCGGCCCACGTCTTCGGTCTTTTGTTGCTGCACGCAACCCTTGACTGGTACGCCGGTCACCGGCGCCGAGCGATTGCCTATGGCCCCCTTTCGCTGCTGATCACCTTGGCCTGCTGGGAGAAGTCCGGCCTGATCCTGATCACGGCGATCGCTCTCGCGCTCTATGTCCGCGAGCTCCCGATCCGCCGCTGGCTCCGACAGACCTGGCCGTTCGCGGTCACCTTGGCGGTCCCGGTGGTTGCCTTCGGCATCCTCTATCTGACCCAGGGCAATCCGTCCGCGGGCGCGTTGCCAGGGTTCACCAAGCTGCTCGAGCTCGGCGGTCGCGCGTTCGCAGTACCGCTGGGCGGTCTGGTCGGCGGGCCGTGGGACTGGAGCGCGGACACGGCTCCCTTCGGCCTCGCGGCGGCTCCCTGGGTGGCGGTCGCGCTGGGCGGAATCGTCGCTGCCCTCTTGCTCCTGACCGCCTGGCGGGAGGACCGGCGGGCCTTGCTGTTGTGGGGCTCGATCGCGGTCTACACCCTGGTGACCTTGTTGCTCGTGTCCTACGGGCGCTTCGAAATCTTCGGCGGGACGTTCACCGTGCACTACCACTACTGGTCGGACCTCTCGATTCCGCTCACCCTGGCCGCGGTCCTCACCGCCAGATCAGTACGCACCCGAGTGACCCTGGTGCAAGCGGCGCCGCTCGTCGCACTGTGCGGCGTGCTCGCCTGGAGCACCGGCGCTGTCGTGTCGGCAGCCGGCTTCGCGAGGATCTGGGACAACAACCCATCCGGCCGGTACTTCGACACCGTGACGGCCGAGTTGGACAAGGCCGGACCGTCCGTCAATCTCTGGGACACGCCGATGCCCCCCGGCGTCACGAGCGGCCTGGCCGCCGACCAACGCCTTTCGCCGGTGCTACGGATGGCCGGTGTCCCGTTCCAACTCCAGGCGCCAGGCAGCGCGCCGTACATCGTCGATCAGGACGGCCGACTCCGGACCGCCGACCTCGCAGTGTGGTCGCGAGCGGTCCTGCCGCCCAAGCCACAGAAGGACCTCATCTGCGGTGACGGCCCGATCCTGCACGGAGCCACGATTCTGAACATGCCGCTCAAGACGACGTTGCCGGATGTCGGTGCCGCCAACTGGTACGTCAAGATCAGCTATCTCTCCAACGTGGAGTCGCGCCTCCAGGTCGAGCTACTTGATGCGAATGGCAACGCGGTCGCGATGCCCGAACCATCCGGCGCCTGGCCCGCCGGAGCCGACAGCATGTACTTCGGTCCGTCGCCGCGGACGGAGGCCGTCTCCATCAGGTTGCGGACCACCGACGCATCGACGAACCTCTGTGTCGGCAACATCGATGTCGGACTACCGAAGGTGAGCGGATGAGACGGGAGCGGTTCCCCGCACTGGACGGTCTGCGGGCGATCGGCGCCATCGCTGTCGTGACTACTCACGTCGGCTTCCAGAGCGGCGACGCCTTGAGCGGCCCGTTCGCCGGCATCCTGTCGCGACTGGACGTCGGGGTGGCGATCTTCTTCGCGATCTCCGGGTTCCTGCTCTACCGGCCGCATGTCGTTGCCTGGTTCGAGGAGACCGAGCCGCCGCTCACTCTGCCGTATCTGCGCAACCGGGCCCTGCGGATCCTGCCCGCGCTCTGGGTCGCAGTCCTGCTCGCCCTGTTGCTAGTGCCGCCTGGTCCAGGCGTTAGCTGGCTGTCCTACGTGCGACAGGCCACACTGACCCAGATCTATGTAGACGCTCCCGCGGCCGGCGGCCTGACGCAGATGTGGAGCCTCGCGACCGAGGTCGCGTTCTACTTGTTGCTGCCGTTCCTGGCGAAGCTGCTGACCGGCTACGACCGCCCGACTCGTCGGGCGGTGCGCTGGCGGCTTGCTGTCCTCGCCTGCTTCACCCTGCTGGGCCCAGTGTGGATGGCCGGGATCGTCAGCACCGATCGTGCCGAGGCCGGCTTCTGGCTGCCCGGCTACCTCGGCTGGTTCGCCGTCGGCATGGGCTTCGCCCTGTGGCAGGTGGCTCGCAGCAGTGGGCGGCTAGGCCCGTCGGCGCTCGATACGTTGACGAAGATCCCTCTCACTGTCTGGGCTATCGGCGTCGCAGTACTGCTGGTCGCGGCCAGCCCGATCGCCGGGCCGTACAGCTTGAACGCGCCAAGCCCGGGCCAGGCGTTTGTGAAGAACCTGCTCTACACGCTGATCGCTGCCTGCGTGATCTTCCCGGCGATCACGCCAACGCAGCGCATAGCTGCAGTACTGGGTGGCAAGGTGGGCCACGTCGCCGGCGACATCTCGTACGGGGTGTTCTGCTATCACCTGATCGTGCTCAGCCTGGTCGAGCGGGCCACCGGTTTCGACATCTTCACGGGCCACTTCGCCGTACTGTTCTGGCCGACCCTGTTGCTGTCAGCCGGAGTGGCCGCCGCGAGCTACTACGGGATGGAACGCCCGATCATGCGGCGCGGCCGGCACGACCGCAACTACGACGTCTCCCCCGTCGGACGCGACAAGAGGGCTAGCGCGCACCCGAGCAACACAGACCCCTGGACGAACCCGGAAGTCAGTCCCGCGTCCCCATCAGGCCAGGGCTGAAGCGCAGCCACCAGCGTCCCGACCAGTACTACGCCGACGACTACCGCGATCAGCACAATCCGTCGACCGTCCAGGTACCACGCGAGCGCAGCTGCGACCGCTGTCGCCGCCAACCCGACCCACCCCGCGATAAAGGTGCCTGCAGCAACGGCCAGGACTGTGGCCACCCAGGGACCAAGACGCCGGGCCTCCCGCAGACGATGGCCGGAATGGCGGGACCGGCGCCGGGAGAACACGGCCAGGGTGATCACGGACAGCAGACACAGCAGGCCAACCAGCAGGCCTGCGCGGTAGCTCCGGTCGGGCATGAAGCGCGCGGTGACCACCTGCTCAGGGCCAGCCGGAAGCAGCCAGCCTTGTTGCCAGCCACCGATCCTGATCGGGGTCAGCTTGCGCCCACCGCTGTCGTAGGCCTCCCAGCCCTCGCTGAAGTTCTGCGCGACGGTCAGTACCGACTGCTCCTCGGCGGGCGGCACCTCCAGGGTCATCTCGGCCGGGTCTGGTCGCCAGACCTCCACGCCCTTGACCGGCGTGACCGCTGCATTGCTGAAGCCGACCTTGGTGAACGCCGCTTCGACCGGCACGAAGTCCTTCCCTGCCGCGATGTCGATGCTGTGCCGCCCTGCCTGGAGCGGCACACTCTCGGTGTCGCAAAGGCTGTAGCTGACCGGCCGGCGCTGCAGCACGTCCCTGATGGTCGCCTTCACCTCGGTCGCAGCCGGTACTCCGTCGACGCGAACCGACGGACCGAATCCGCAGAAGGCACCGGTCGGCGCATCCAGGTCGAGCGCCTTGCGCAGATCGTTCGCACCGAGGATCCGCATCTCCGCAACCCCGACCGGCAACCGCCGGGTGAACCCGGTCGGCGAGTCGACGTCCACCAGTTCCGTGGTCGCGGTGAAGGTCAGCTCGACCGAGCGCACCGCCTTGTTCCGGTCCGGGAAGGTGACGAAGCCTTCGGGGGAGACAGCCAGCGTGCTCGGCTCCCCGCCGTCGAACCGGACCGACAACTCACTTGGCCGGGACGCCGCCAGGTTCGGGTCGCTGAGGAACTGCAGGCCTTGCAATTTCCTTGCCTGGGGCAAGTTCAAGGTCAGGGTCGGCTTGTCGTCGTCCGGGGCGGCCACCCAACCGGTGCCCAGGTCGGCGTCGACCGCGGCACCCGGGCGTCCCTCCGGCGCGGTCACAGCGCGGGATGAAGCGGTGGCGGTGATCGCGCCGGGCACCACCAGGAGCCGCTCCAGCGCGGCGCCGTCCTTCGGCAGCGCGGTGCCCTGCAGGGCATACGACGCCGCCTCGGGAAGATCGACGCTGCGGTTCAGCCCCGTCGCTTCCTCCGAGTCCTTCGCGAAGGCCGCGCGGCACAGCGGCCGGGTGCCGACGTGCAGGCAGCCCGACCGGCCGGGCTGCTCGTTCCGGAACACCAGCCCGTCGGGCTGCTTCTCCAGGCCGCCGGGAACGGTCAGCCTGCTGACCGGAGTCAGGCCCGGCAGGGACACCTCGGAGATCGAGACCCCGTTCGGGTTCTTGCCGTCGGTCACGCCGACGCTGATCCGCAACCGCTGGGTGAACCCGGCCGGGGCGGGGACGTTCTGCGGCTGGCCCGAGCCGGCGACCACCGTCGTCAGCGAACCGCTGTCGGTCTCCACCAGCAGCGTCCGGACCGGATCGACGGTCGGAGCCTTGAGCGAGAACTGGATCTTGAGGTCCTCCACCTTGCGCGGCGCCACGAAACTCAGTTCGAGCCACTCGCCGCTGCTCTTGCCGAAGGTGCCCGAGATCCACCGCGTCGAAGGATCACCGTCGACGGCCGCGGACGGGCCGTTGCCCGGCCCCGTCCGGATCGTGGCGGACGGGTCCGCTGCCGAGGAAGACGCCCGTACGTCGGAGATGCCGCCGGCCCACGATCTCGTAGTACCGGGTGCGGCTGGATCGATGGCGTAGTCGAGGGTGCGTCGTCCTTGGCGGCCCGGGTCGTTCGCGGTCATCACAGGCGAGTAGTTCTCGGCCGGTCTGCCGAAGGACACCTCGCGCCGTTGCAGGCCGTCGGTCTGGACCAAGGGCAGGTCGAGACCCTGCGCGTCCGAGCTGAGTACGGCCTCGCGGTCACCACCGAGCGCGGTCAGTACCGAGGGCACATCCTCCGGAGCTCCCCGGACCTCCACCAACTGCGACTGCGGCACCAGGCGGGCCGGACTCACCTCGCCGACGTCGAAGATCTCCACGCTCGGGTAGGGCAATCGCGTGCGTTCGTCCAAGGTCAGCCCGGGCTGTTCGATGGAACTACCGGTCGGCGGACCGAAGTACACGACCCGCTGGATGCCGGACTCGGCCAGGCTCTCGTGCAAGGCCATGGTCGGACTCACCTGCGCATTGAATCGCAGGTCGTTGCGGACCACGACGTACCGAACGCCTGCTCTCTGCAGTGCCTGCTTCAAGGTCAGGTCACCGACACCAGAGCCCAGCCGGCGTTCCACCTCGTCCAGCCACCGCGTAGTACCGGCAGAGCCCAGCGGTACTGCGTCCCGCACGGCCATCGGGCGCCTCAACAGGGACTGGAACGGCTCGTCCTTGGTGGAGCCCCAAGTGAAGTCGGCAAACGACGCAGCCGGTACGACGAGCACGCTGCCGCTGGTCTGTTGGCTGTCGAGCCAGGTGGCCGCCTCACGCCAATGCGCGGGGATCGCCTCATAGCCCTCGGGCCGGGGCAGTTGCGCGAAGATCGCAGGCGTAGCGACCGAGACAACGAGGCAGGCGGCGAGGATCGGCACTATGCGACGGTGAATCCCCCGGACCGTAGCCCAGCTGGTCACGCGGGCCAGTGCGTGCGCGGCGGCCAGTGCAAGCGGCAGGCGCACGACCAGTTCGAACTTGTGGGTGTTGCGCAAGGCAGCGAGCGGTCCGTCGAGCAGGTCTTGTACCTGTGGCGACAGTGGCGAGCTGACATGTCCCAGCGTCACCAGTAGCAGACCGACGACCAGGGAGAGTTGCAGGAAGCCGCGGTTCTTCAGAGATCCCATCGCCAGGCCCACCAGGCCGAGCAGAGCGATGGCAACCGTGGCGAGGATCAAGGTCGGCTGCGTGACGTAAAGCCAGCCGGCAGGCCAGGTCGGACCGTCACCGGTGGAGAGGAAGTTCAACCACTGCGACGTGCCGCGGAACGACTCGAAGACGCTGGCTGTGCCAGTGGTGATGCCGGCGTTCTCTATCCAGTCGAGGAAGGGTGGGCTGTAGCGGCCCAGCAGCACCAGCGGCACAAGCCACCAGAAGGAGACCGCCACCACGCAGCCCAACCAGCCCGCTGCGATCTTCAGCGTGGACTTGTCGAGCCGCCGCGTGAGCAGCCACAGCGCAGGCAGCACCAGCGTCGCACCGGTCGCTACGGCGTTCACTCCCCCGACCAGGGCGAAGGCTACGGCCGACCAGCCGACCCGCCACCAACCAGAGCGCGCCCGGGGAGTCACCAGGGGCAGCAGTACCCAAGGAGCCATCGCCAGTGGCCAGACCTCGATGGAGGTGATCGCCACCTCGCCGAGCATCCGTGGACTCAACGCATACAGCAGCGCGACGACGAACCGGGTCCACGGAACGCCGTACCCGAGAGCGCCCGCAAGCTTCCAGACACCGAGGAACGCGACGCAGAGCACCAGCGACCACCACAGCCGCTGGGTCACCCAGCCAGGGACGGACAGCGTGTCGAGGAGCCAGTGGAACGGGCCCATCGGAAGCAGGTAGCCGTACGCCTGGTTCTGCAGTTGACCGAAGGCGCCCTGCGGATCCCACAGATGCAGCGCGCGAGACAGGAAGGCGCCGGGCGCCGCAGTGAGGTCCAGCTTGGTGTCCGGCACGATCTTGCCCGGCGCCTGGTGGAAGCACAGCGCGACCAGAACCAGGCAGCCCAGGACGAGCCTCGCTCGCCAGACCACCTGCTCGGAACTCGCCGCCTTGGGCCCCTTCATCTACGCCGAAGGACCAGCACTAGGTTCCAGGTCGCGAACTCCCGCACCCCGGGAACAGCCAGTACGCCGTACGCCCAGCGCGGGTGATACCGCGGCAGAGCGGCCACCAACTCGGCGTCGACGCAGTGCCGGGCCCAGCGCAATCCGCCGGCGACCGTGATCGGGAAGAGCGATTCGCCGTACTTGTTCTTCGGCGGGCGACCCTGGCGGCGTTCGTACCGACGGGCTGCGCGGTGGCCGCCCAGGAAGTGCCACGGCGCGGTCTCGTGGCCGCCGTGCAAACCCCACCAGCCCGTGTAGGACAAGAAGATCGTGCCGCCCGGCCGGGTGACCCGGACCAGCTCGTCGGCCATCAGCCACGGGTCCGGCACGTGCTCCAGGACATTCGACGAGAAGCAGATGTCGACCTGCTGGTCCCCGATCGGCAGGGCCATCCCACTGCCGAGGACCGTGCCCTCGACCGGTTCGCCCCGGCCGCTGAGCTCGCCGAGATCGGCGTCGATCGCGTAGTAGGTGGCACCCGCCGCCCGGAACGCGTCGGCGAAGTACCCGGGGCCGCCACCGACGTCGAGCATCCTCGCGCCCCGCAGTTCGACGTACGACGAAAGCTGACCGACCGAGTCCGCGGCCAGCGTCCCGTAGAAGCGGTCCGGGTCCGTCTGCTCGACCCCGAAAGCGCGGAACAACCGCACCGCGCGGCCCACATCGGCGGACCATCTCGCGGCTTGTCGAGGGCTCGAAATCGCTTCGGACACAGGCGGGACGATAACCGATATCGCGACCTCTGGCGGACATCGTTACTCCCTGGTAACCTCGCGCCCCATTACCCGGGGGTAGGGCCGATAGAGGGTGGGTCGTTGCGGGTGCGTGGACAGAGCGTGCTTTTGCTGAATTGGCGGGACACGACGAATCCGGAAGGTGGGGGGTCAGAGCGCTTCGTGGAGGAGGTTGCAAGAGGCCTTGCAGTGCTGGGGTGGTCGGTCACAGTGCTGTGTGCGGCCTATCCAGGTAGTCCGCGGGAGGCACGCCGGGACGAGGTCCGGTACCTCTATCGCGGCAGCAAAGTCACCGTCTATCTCCGGGGGCTCTGGCACACCTTGCTGCATCGCCCGGACCGGGTTGTCGACGTGCAGAACGGTCTCCCATTCTTTACCCGCCTCGTACGTCGCACTGGAGTCGTCGTGCTCGTGCATCACGTTCATCAGGAGCAGTGGCAGGTGGTTTACCCAGGCTGGCAAGGGCGGTTCGGCTGGTGGCTCGAGTCCCGGGTCGCGCCGCGGCTGTATCGCGACTGCCGCTACGTCACGGTCTCCTCAGCCTCTCGGGACGAATTACTCCAGCTAGGGGTGGACGCCGCTCGCGTCGACGTCGTACACAACGGCACTGATCCGGCGCCGGCCCGGCAGCTGCCGCAAGCTGCAGCGCCGACCGTGGTTTGCGTCGGGCGGATCGTGCCGCACAAGCAGATCGAGCACGCTGTAGATGCGATCGCCGAAGTCCGTGCCGAGCTGCCTGATGCGCGACTGGTTGTAGTCGGCTCTGGTTGGTGGGAAGAGTCCCTGCGGGCTTATGTCGCGGAGCGCGGGCTGCAAGAGGCTGTGGAGTTCCGCGGGCACGTGAGCGAGGCCGACAAGCATGCTGCGTACGACGAAGCGTGGGTGCTCGCTCTCCCCAGTCTCAAGGAGGGCTGGGGGTTGGTCGTAGGCGAGGCGGCCGGGCACGGCGTACCGACTGTCGCCTACCGGAGTGCGGGAGGGCCGACCGAGTCCGTGCATGACGGACTGTCTGGGGTGCTCGTGGACAGCCCGTGCGAATTCCTGGCAGCGCTGGCCGAGCTGTTGCGGGAGGAGGCGCTGCGGAGGCGACTGTCGGCGGGAGCCCTGGCGACGGCCGGCAACTTCACCTGGCCGGCCACTGTGCGCTCGTTCGATCGGATCCTGACAGGCAACTTCACACAGGACGGCCGGTCAGCATCTCTACTGACCGGCCGCTGAGGAAGCTGAGTGCTACTTGACGCCGTAATCGACGAGCGGGACGTCGGCCTGGCCCTGGGGGTGTCCGGCCGGCGGTGCTGGGTTGTCCTTCACCTCGTTCACGACCCCGAAGACGGCGGTAGTGGCAAGGGCCATCCCGGCGAGTACGGCGATGGCCGCACCGATCAAAGTTCCCATGAAAACGTGTCCCCTCCTCGACAAGTAAACCGGATGGTAACAACCGGCCAGTAACTTCGCTAGAGGTTGCGGCTACAGCCTGGAACGGACCCGACTCGCCCCGGCACCCGCGCTGGCTATGGCGATCAGGACGACGGTCCCGGCGACAGTCCAGGCCGCGAAGACGAGGGCAAGCGCCCACGGCCGGTCGCCTCGTGGCGTTGGCGTTCCGTCGATCCGGTAGACCGCTACTGACGGCCCGCTGAACTCCTCGATCAGCTGGGGGATCAGCTGCCGTGGTTGCGGTCCGCCGGCCTCTCGATCCATCACCACCCAGCGCACCCCCTGCTGCAGCAGCACCGAGGTCGGGTCAGCGCCGGTACGAACCGCAGTCCGCAGGGCATCCGCGACTGCGGCCGCTCGCGGGTCCTCCCCCGCCAGCCGATTGCCGCCCACGATCAGCTCATCCGGAACCACCGCGGGCCGGGTGAAGTAGCGCGGCATCGGGTCGAGCACTGGCCGCCGCCCGTTCCAGGCTGGCGCGCGATAGGACTCGAAGGGCCAGGGGATGAAGTCCCCGGAGCTCGGGTCAGCCGCCAGCACTTGCCTAGCCTGCTTCCAGTCGTCCGGATAGTCCGACACCTTCAGACCACCCCCGGCGACGAATGCCGGTAGAGCGGCGATCGGCGTAAGTACAGCTGTCGCACCGACGACCCACTTCAGCGGTGCGACGCGCAGTACGGCGGCTGCTGCGGCTCCGAAGCCGACGGCCTCGAGGAGCGCGAGCGGGCCGAGGTAACGCTGACCGTCGCGGAACAGCCCTGCACCGGGGATCTCCGCAACCACCCAGGCGAAGGCATCCGGCGCGACGACACCGGCCAGTGCTACTACGACAGCTATCCCGGCGACGACAACCAGGGCCAGCGCGACCTGGTCCCGACGGCACCAGATCACTACGCCGACACAGGACGCGAGCAGCATTACAAAGGCGAGCACCAAGGGAACGAGGTCGCTCCGGGTGGTTGGAACCACGTTCGCGTTCCAGACGCCGCCGAGGGTGAGCAAGGTCGGTACTACGCCGCCGTAGCCCTCGTCGCGCGCTGCAAAGGCGGTCACCGAGGCTGGGTCGGTAGTAGCAGCATTCGTGCGAGCTAGGCCCGCTACTAGCCAGGGCAAGTTCAGTAGCAGTACTCCACCGAGCAACGACCATCTCTTGTTGTCTCTTGGCCTGGAATCACCTGGCCACAGCACGATCGCGGCCGCAATCAGCAGACCTGTGATGCCGCCGGAAGCTGTCAGTGCGCACGCCGCCGAGGCGATGAGGACGCCGGCCCATCCGCGGCTCTCGCCTCGTCGGAACCTCAGCGCGGAACGGACCAGCCACGGCAGGGCGGCGTACCCGAGGAGGAGGGCCCATGCGCCGAGCCGCCAGCGTTCGACGACGTACGGGTTCCACATGAAGAGGGTGACGGCGGCGCAGCCTGCCAGGGGGCCGCCGAGGCGCAGTTCGCGCCACAGCGCGGTCATGCCGAGGCCGGCCAGTAACGGCACGGCGAGCAGCACCGATTTGTTCAGGACCTGCCCGCCGACGACCTCATCGAGGAGCGCGACGATCACGTCCGAGGGAACTGCGCGGGGTAAGGCAGTTGTGACACCGAACAGATCACGCCGTAGCGTGAGGTCCGGCACGAAGACCAGGTCGTAGCCGACCACGAACCCCGGAGCGAGCAGCGGAGCGGTGATCAGCACAGTGAGCAGGACCGGCCAGGACCACGGCAGCAGCCGTCCCAGCCGGGTGTTACCCCCCTCCACGACCGCCTCCTCGCAGTACTGTTGCCGTTGCTGTTGCTCTTGCCTTCCCCACCCCACCGCCCCGGTCAGCCTTCCCCGCCCCAGCGCAACCTACCGAACGAACCGGCCCACCAGCAGAACAGAAGCCGCATGACCTCAGACACGACGCCCGAGCAGCAGCCCGCCGCCGCCCCCAGGCTGGCTTTCCTCCGCAGTGCCACCGTGGTGGCGGTCGGCATGGCCATCATGAACGTTGCGGCCTACGGTTTCACCTTGATTGCGGTGCACCGGCTGGTGCCGGAGCAGTTCGGCGCGGTGACCGCACTGCTGGGACTGTTGCTGATCGGGAACGTGGCGTCCCTGGGCCTGCAGGCCTCCGGCGCGCGGCGGATCGCCACCCACGTCGGGCCGGGTGAGGCCGCTCTGGCGGACAGCATGCTGAAGGCAGGGCGCCGGGCCGCGCTCGCCCTGACGGCCGTCTTCCTGGTCGCGGCGCCGCTGTTCATGTGGCTGCTGCACATCGATTCCCTGGTGGCGGCCCTGCTGGTCGCACCGACGCTCGGCTTCCTCACCGTGATGGGATCCCAGCTCGGCGTGCTCCAGGGCGGCAAGAACTGGACCGAGCTCGCGGCGGTCTACACCTCCACCGGTATCGGCCGCCTGGTCTTCGGTGGTGGCGCGCTGTTCGTCCATCCGAGCCTGACGTCGGCGATGGTCGGCCTCGCGATCGGCGCCGCAGTACCGGCTCTGCTGGGTGGGTTCCTGCTGCGCGGCTCGTCCGGTGGTACGCCGGCGCAGGTCAAGGAGGTACTGCGGGAGACGGTGCACGGCACCCACACCCTGCTCGCCTTCTTCGTCATCGCCAACGCGGACGTACTGCTGGCCCGCGGCCTGCTCGACGCCCAGCACAGCGGCTACTACGCGGCCGGCGTGATCGTGGCGAAGGCCTGCCTGTTCCTGCCGCAGTTCGTGATCGTCGTGGTCTTCCCGTCCCTCGCGACCGCGCCGGGCGACACCCAACGCCTGCGCCGGGCGATCCAGGCGGTCGCCGCGCTCGGCGTCTGCACAGTCCTCGGCGCACTGGCGCTCCCCGACATCGTGGTGAAGGTCGTCGGCGGTAGCGACTACGCCCCCGTCGGCCCGATCGCCTGGCTCTTCGCCTTGGCCGGCTCCTCGTACGCCGTCCTCCAGCTGGTCGTGTACGCCGCGATCGCCCAGCAGGAGAAACGAGCCGCCCTGCTGATCTGGGTCGGCCTGGCCAGCCTCGCGATCGCCACCCTGATCATCCTCGGCACGGACATCGCCACCGGCATGACCGGCGTCAAGGTCCTCGTCGCGATGACAGCCACCTGCGCCCTCGCCCTCTCAGCAGCCCTCGCCTCCGGCCTCCACCGCCAGACGCCGACTGTAAATCCAGTCGACAGCTGACGCCACACCCTGAACACTCACCCAGATAAGGCTGATCTGGGGAGGTCGGACTCGATGCGCATCTGCGTGCTGACCGTGAACCATGGCACCAGCGCGTACGCCGAACTGCTGCTGGAGTCGCTGCTCCATCACCATCCTGGCCGCGACAACCTGACTGTCGTTGTCCTCGACAACCAATCCGACGAGCTGGACCGGCTGGACCGCTTCCGGGCCGCCGGCGTCGAGATCCGGCAGTCCGGCTACAGCACCACGGCCGGACTCACCACGCACGGCGAGATCCTCCGCGACGCGATTCTGGCAGCTGGGGAAGGCGACGAGTTCGACGCGTACCTGCTGGTGGACTGTGACGTCTGCTTCGTCGCCGACGGCACCATCGACGAGCTCGCCCGGGAGCTCGAGGCAGACCGAGGTGCGTTCGCCGTCCAAGCGAGATGGCTGACCCCGGACGGCAGCGACTTCACCGGTGGCGCCGACGCCGATCGCCCGGTGTCGCTGGTCAGGGAGTCGCTGCGCAGCCTGCCGGACGGTGAGTGGTCAGCTCCTTTCGAGTTCGCAGTGGAGCTCCAACTGGACGACCGCGTGCATCCGTTCTGTGCTCTGATCCGCAACACTCCGGCGTTCCGCGCGACCGTGGAGAACCTCGGGTTGTCGCCGGCGATGGTTCAGTGCGAGCGGGGTGGAAAGTGGTGGGACACCCTCGGGTTGCTCACCCAGGTGATGAAGACCCATGGCCTGACGTTCCGCAGCTCCGGCCAGGGCGTGATCCATTTCGGCAACGTCAGCTGGGATCCCCAGTGGGCCGCCGAGAAGGCCGCCGCCCGGGACGCGCTGCTGGCGAAGTACACGACCGTCTGACACCGGAGGTCGCATAGGGTCGTGGATATGGGGACTCCGAAGTTCATTCTCGAGTTGCGCGAGAAGATCGGCCACGATCTGTTGTGGTTGCCCGGTATCACGGGCGTGGTGCTGGACGGGGAAGAACGGATCCTGCTGGTACGGCGCGCCGACGACGGCAGGTGGAGTCTGCCGGCCGGGATCCTCGAGCCGGGTGAGGAGCCCGCGGTCGCCATTGTCCGTGAGATCCGCGAGGAGACCGCAGTCGAGGCCGAGGTCGAACGGCTCGTCAGCATCCAGGCGCTGGGGCCCTCGTCCTACCCCAACGGCGACCAGGTCCAGTACCTCGACCTCTGCTTCCGCTGCCGCCCCCTGCGAGGCGAGGCGCGCGTCAACGACGACGAGTCCCTCGAGGTCGCGTGGTATCCCCTGACCGCTCTCCCACCTCTGTCGCCTCGCGAACACACCTGCATCAGCAACGCCCTGACCGACGCCCCGCCTGTCTTCGCGACCTCTTAGGCACCGCTCGAAAGGAGGCGGGGTCGTCGGATCGGCCCGAGCGGGCACCTGCTGGTCGCGCTCGTGCGTGCCTCAGTGGGCGGCTTCGTGCCAGGTCCGGCCGACGCCGACCGAGACGTCCAGGGGGACGGCCATCTCGACGGCTGCGCCCATGTCACGGCGGACCAGCTCCTCCAGGGCCTCGCGTTCGCCCGGGGCGACCTCGAATACCAGTTCGTCGTGGACCTGGAGGAGCATCCGGGACTTCAGCTTCGAGGAGCGCAGGGACGCGTCGACCTTGAGCATCGCCATCTTGATCACGTCCGCGGCCGAGCCCTGGATCGGGGCGTTCAGCGCCATCCGTTCCGCCATCTCGCGGCGTTGCCGGTTGTCGCTGGTCAGGTCCGGCAGGTACCGCCTACGGCCGAGGATCGTCTCGGTGTAGCCGCTCTTGCCGGCCTCGAGCACGATGCTGCGCAGGTAGTCGCGGACCCCGCCGAAGCGCTCGAAGTACTCGTCCATCAAGCCCTTCGCCTCGTCCACGCCGATCTTCAACTGCTGGCTCAGCCCGTACGCCGACAGGCCGTACGCCAGGCCGTAGTTCATCGCCTTGATCTTGGCCCGCATCTCCTGCGTCACCTCGGACGGCTCGACCGAGAAGACCCGCGCGGCCGTCACCGAGTGGAAGTCCTCGCCCGAGTTGAACGCCGAGATCAGCCCCGCGTCCTCGGACACGTGCGCCATGATCCGCATCTCGATCTGGCTGTAGTCGGCGCTCATCAGCGCCTCGAACCCGTCCCCGACGACGAACGCCTCGCGGATCCGGCGCCCCTCCTCGGTCCGGATCGGGATGTTCTGCAGGTTCGGGTCGGTCGAGCTGAGCCGCCCGGTCGCCGCGATCGTCTGGTTGAACGTCGTGTGGATCCGCGCGTCCTTCGGGCTGATCGTCTTCAGCAGCCCCTCGACCGTCTGCCGCAGCCGGGTCGCGTCGCGGTGCGCGAGCAGGTACGCCAGGAACGGGTGCTCGGTCTTCTCGAACAGCGCCTGCAGCGAGTCCGCGTCCGTGGTGTACCCGGTCTTGGTCCGCTTGGTTTTCGGCATCTGCAACTCGTCGAACAGCACCACCTGCAGCTGCTTCGGCGACCCGAGGTTGATCTCCTTGCCGATCACCTCGTACGCCGACGCCGCGGCCTCCCGTACACCGGTCGCGAACCGCTCCTCGAGCTTCTCCAGGTACGCGCGGTCGACCGCGATCCCGTCCCGCTCCATCGCCGCGATCACGTCGATCAGCGGGAGCTCCACATCGGCCAGCAGCGCAGTACCGGCTTGCTTCTCCAGCTCCGCGTCGAGGGTGTCGGCCAGGTCGGCGATCGCCCGGGCACGCAGCATCGTGGCATCCGCGGCGGGACCGCCCTCGACGTCGTCGAAGCTGAGCTGACCGTTCTCGGCTTCCTCGTTGCGCAGCTCGCGACGCAGGTACCGAACCGTCAGGTCGGCCAGGTCGTACGACCGCTGGTCCGGGCGGACCAGGTAGGCGCTCAGCTGCGTGTCCGAGGTGAGACCCGCCAAGGTCCAGCCGCGCTCGAGGAAGCCGAGCAGCGGGCCCTTCGCGTCGTGCAAAGCCTTGGGCTGCTGGGGATCCGCGAGCCACGCCTGCCAGGCGGTGTCGTCGTCCGGAGTCAGCGTCAACGGGTCGAACCAGGCCGCCGCACCCGACACGTTCGCCAGCGCCAGGCCGGTGATCTCACCCGTCCCACGACCCCAGCTGCCCTGGACCGCGACGCCGACCCGCTCGCCGCCGCTCACGTTCTCCTTCAGCCAGGCAGCCACCTCGCCCGGCTTCAGCTGGACACCCTGCAGCTCGAACCCCTGGTCGACGGTCTCGTCCACCTGCTCGTGCTCGGCCACCAGGCGCTCCCGCAAGACGCGGAACTCCAGGCCGTCGAACAGGGTGTGCACCTTCTCCCGGTCCCAGGGCTGCCGGACCAGGTCGTCCACCACCACGTCGAGGGTCAGGTCGCGGACCAGCTCATTGATCTGCCGGTTCCGGATCACGTCGGCCAGGTGCTCGCGCAGCGACTCACCGGCCTTGCCCTTGATCTCGTTCACCCGGTCGATCAGGTCGTTCAGCGAGCCGAACTGGTTCAGCCACTTGGCCGCGGTCTTCGGGCCGACGCCCGGTACGCCGGGCAGGTTGTCGCTGTGCTCCCCCACCAGCGCCGCGAGATCGGGATACATCTGCGGCGTCACGCCGTACTTCTCCTCGATCGCGGCCGGGTCCATCCGGGCGATCTCGGACACGCCGCGCTTCGGGTAGAGCACCGTGGTGTTCTCGTTCACCAACTGGAACGCGTCCCGGTCGCCGCTGCTGATCAGCACCTCGAAGCCCGGGTCGGAGGGCTGGGTGGCGAGGGTGGCGAGGATGTCGTCCGCCTCCCAGCCGTCGATCTCGGTGGTCGGGATCCGGAGCGCCTCCAGCACCTCCTTCACCAGCGAGACCTGGCCCTTGAACTCGTCCGGCGACTTGGACCGGCCCGCCTTGTACTCCGCGTACTGCTCGGTGCGGAACGTCTTGCGGGACACGTCGAACGCCACGCAGATGTGGGTCGGCTGCTCGTCGCGGAGCATGTTGATGAGCATCGAGGTGAACCCGTACACCGCGTTGGTGTGCTGCCCGGTGGTGGTGGAGAAGTTCTCCACCGGCAGCGCGTAGAACGCCCGGTAGGCCAGCGAGTGCCCGTCCAGCAGCAGGATCCGCGGCCTGACGGTCGGATCGCCCACCGCCGCGCCCGGTTCCTTGGTCATCGTCGAAGTGTTGGTTTCAGGAGCCACAGACCGACTCTAGTGGGTAGCGCCGACAGTTTTGACACGCGCACGCGGAGGGCCTCACGTAGTGTTCGATCGACAGATCGTGTGACCCCGAGGGAGATTCCTGTGAGTGACGAGAAGGCCGCGGCGAAGCTTCCCCCGGACCTGGGGATGGAGGGCACGCTGCTGGACACGATGGGCATCGTGATCACCGAGGCCACGCCGGAACGGATCGTCGCGACGATGCCGGTGAAGGGCAACACCCAGCCGTACGGGCTGCTGCACGGCGGCGCCTCCTGCGTCCTGGCCGAAAGCCTGGGGTCGGTCGGCTCCGCGCTGCACGCCGCGAACTACGACAAGGTCGCCGTCGGCGTGGACCTCAACGCCACCCACCACCGGGCCGTCCGTGAAGGCGTCGTCACCGGCGTCGCCACCCCGATCTACCTCGGCCGGACGACCACTTCGTACGAGGTCGTCATCACCGACGAGCGCGGCAAGCGGGTCTGCACCGCCAGGATCACTTGCCAGCTGATTCAGGCTCCGCCGGGAGCCTGATCTCCCCATAGCCGTTCTCCCCGACGGTGCTCTCCCTGACGGTGCTCTCTCTGTATGGCGCGTCGCCGTACGACTGCTCCTCGACCAGCGGGGAGCGGGGCAGCTGGGCCCTCCGGGCGATCACCGAGCGCCTCGAGGAGAGCAAGGCCAGCAGGTTCGGAGCATGCTCAGCCGCTAGCCGCCGCCGTACGGTGTGGGTGGTCGCGAACCGCAGTACGCCCGCCTGGCCCAGCCCGAGGCGCGCCAGGAACCTGTTGGCCTCGCGGGCGACGGCGGGAGCGACGACGGCCAGGTGCGGGCAGTTCTCGTGCTCGGCCCAGGCGGCGGCCTCGGCGATCAGCGCCTTGCCCAGGCCGTGCCGGCGGGCGTGGTCGCTGACGTGCAGGTACTCGACCGTTACGGTGATCTCGTCGTGCAGCGGGCTGACCGGTGTCCGCCGGAGGTAGGCCATGCCACCGATCCGGCCCTCGATCTCCCCCACGATCAGCCGGCCCGACGCATCGTTCTCGTGCTTGCGGATCGTCGCCTCGGCGGCCTGCGGCGTCGGCGCGGCCAGCAGTCGCGACTGCGGCCCGGCTCCGACGGCCATCTCACGCCAGAGCGTCACGACGGCTTCAGCATCCTCGGGGGAAACGTCGCGCACCTCGATGGCTGGTGCCACGTCGGCCTCCTGGTCTTAATCCACCCCCGAGGTGAACTGGACGGGCGGATACGCTCATCCCCGCGCAACAGTAGGCCCTCGGAGGTCACAAGCAAAGCTGTGACCCGCCGCCCTCACCACCGCCACATCGGCCGTCACAGCCGGCGATCGGAGACCAGGCTTGTTCATCGGGATCGGGACTGTCGTGAACGTCGCGGCAGTCCTCGTCGGGAGCGTTCTCGGCGTCCTCATCGGCCACCGGCTCAGCCAGCGGACCCGTGATCTCGTCACCGACGCGCTCGGCCTGGTGACGCTGCTGATCGCGATCACTTCGGCACTGACAGTCGGCGACGACGTGCTCAGCGCCGCGGTGGGTGACAGTGCTCCGGTACTGATCGTGCTCGGCGCGATGCTGATCGGCGGGATCACCGGGTCGTTGCTGCGGATCGAGCAGCGGTTGGAGGGGTTGGGCGCCTGGATGCAGCACCGGTTCAGCCGCGGCGACAGCGAGAGCACCTTCGTGGAGGGCTTCGTCTCGGCGTCGATGGTGTTCTGCGTCGGCCCGCTGACCTTCCTCGGCGCGCTGTCGGACGGCCTCGGCCGGGGCGCCGATCAGTTGTTCCTGAAGTCGGTCCTGGACGGCTTCGCCTCGATCGCCTTCGCCGCCTCCCTGGGCTGGGGCGTCGCCGCCTCCGCGGTCGTCGTCCTCGTCGTCCAGGGCCTGATGACGGCTGTCGGCGCGGTCCTCGGCGACATCCTCCCCGACGCCCACGTCACCGCTCTGGGCGCCACCGGCGGACTCCTCCTGATCGGCGTGGCCCTCCGCCTCCTGAAGATCAAGCAGATCGCGGTAGCCGACCTCCTCCCCGCCCTGATCGTCGCTCCCCTACTAGTCCAACTCCTCGTAGTAATCCGCCGCTGACACCCAACGGAGGCCCCCACCACCTGCGTTCATTCGCCCCCTTTTGACCGCCGGTGCGGGCCGGCGGTCCGAGTGACGCCGGCAAGCGGTCAAAAGGGGGCGAATGAACGCGACCTCGGGGGGCGCCGGCGTCTGGGCTCCCGGCGACGGCGAGGGGCACCCACCGCAGTACAGGCTGTTGCTAAAAGCAAGGAGCCCCGGCCGTGGTCGGCCGGGGCTCCTTGTCGTGAAATTGTTGCGGTGTCAGTCTTCGCCGAGGTAGGCCTTGCGGACCTCGTCGTTGACCAGGAGCTCCCGTCCGCTGCCCTGCAGTACGATCTGGCCGACCTCGAGCACATACCCGTAGTCGGCACGCTTCAGTGCCGCCTGGGCGTTCTGCTCGACCAGCAGGATCGTCGTACCCTGCCGCTGCAGCTCCGTCACCGTCGACATGATCCTCTTCATCATGATCGGTGACAGCCCCATCGACGGCTCGTCCAGCATCAGCAGCTTGGGCTTGCTCATCATCGCCCGCCCCATCGCGAGCATCTGCTGCTCACCACCGGAGAATGTCCCGGCCGGCTGCTTGCGCCGCTCCCCCAGGATCGGGAACAGGTCGTACGCCGCGTCCAGGTCGGCGCGGACCGCCGCATGGTCGTTGCGGGTGAACGCGCCCAGCCGCAGGTTCTCCTCGACCGACAGCCGGGGGAAGATCCGCCGGCCCTCGGGCGAATGTGCCAGCCCCATCGTGACGATGTCGTGCGCCGGCGTCTTGTCGATCCGCTGACCCTGGAACAGGATCTCGCCATGCGTCGGCCGGAGCAGGCCCGAGATGGTCCGCAGCGTGGTCGTCTTACCGGCGCCGTTGGTGCCGATCAGCGACACCACCTGCCCCTGCTCGACGCTGAAGCTGATCCGCTTCACCGCGACGATCTTGCCGTAGGCAACTTCCAGGTCCTTGACCTCGAGCATCGCGGTCATGACTCGTCCTCCTCGCGGACGACGTCCCGCACCACGGCAGGCTCGTCCTCGTCGTCGTCCTCGCCGGTGCCGATGTAAGCCTCGATCACCCGCGGGTCGGACTGCACCTCGGCCGGCGTGCCCTCGACCAGCGCCTCGCCGCGGACCAGGCAGAGCACCCGGTCGCAGAGGTTGAAGATGAAGCGCATGTCGTGCTCGATCACGACCACCGACAGACCCGAGTCCCGGATCTTGAAGATCAGGTCGCTTGCCTGCCGGGTCTCCTGCGGGTTCATCCCGGCCGTCGGCTCGTCCAGCAGGATGAGCTTCGGGTCGGTGGCCAGTGCTCTGGCGATCTCGAGTCGCCGCTGGTCGCCGTACGGCATGTTCCGGGCGAGGTGCTCGGAGGACTTGCCGAGGCCGACGAACTCCAGCAACTCCTGCGCCCTGGCCCTGGTGGCCGCCTCTTCGCGGCGGAACTTCGGGCCCCGAAGGACGGAGGTGATCGCGCCCGAGCTGGTCCGGCAGTACCGCCCGACCATCACGTTCTCCAGCGCAGTCATGTTTGCGAACAACCTGATGTTCTGGAAGGTTCGCGCCATCCCGGCCCGGACGACTGCCCGCGGCTTCGGCGCCAGCGGCGCGCCGGCGAACCGGACCTGACCGCCGGTCGGCTTGTAGAGACCGGTCAGGCAGTTGAAGAACGTCGTCTTGCCGGCCCCGTTCGGGCCGATCAGACCGACGATCTCGCCTTCCCGCACGCTCAGGTTGACATCGCTCACCGCCAGCAGACCACCGAACCGCATGGTCACACCGGAGGCTTCCAGGACCGGCTGGCCGAAGGTCGGTGCCGCGCTGGGTACCGCGTCCGTAACGGTCATTTCGCCTCCTCGACCAGTTCGCTCTCGACAGCCACCGCGAGCTCCTCGTCCTCTTCGTGGAACTCGAGCTGCCGCCGTCTGCTCGCGACCAGGCCCTCGGGCCGGAACCGCATCATGACGATCAGCAGCAGACCGAACAACAGCAGCCGGTACTCCGAGAAGAACCGCAGCTTCTCCGGCAGCAGCTTCAGGATCGTTGCACCGAGCAACACTCCGGCGATGGTACCCATCCCGCCCAGCACGATCGCCGCCAGCAGGAAGGCCGATTCCAGGAAGATGTACTGACCGGGGCTGACGGCAACGTCCTGGTGGGCCTTGATGGTGCCGGCCATACCGGCCAGGAACGCACCGATCGCGAACGCCAGCAGCTTCAGCCCGAAGACGTTCACGCCCATCGCCTCGGCGGCCTTCTCGTCCTCGCGGATCGCCACCCAGCCCCGGCCGATCCGGCTGTCGTTCAGCCGGGAGAAGACCAGGATGATGAAGCCGAGCAGGATCAGCAGCAGGAAGTAGTAGTTCGAGAACCTGCCCAGCTCGATCCCGGCGACGGTGTGCGGGTCACCGAAGTTGAAGCTGCCGATGGTCAGTTCCGGGATGGCCGGGATACCGTTCGGGCCGTTGGTGAGCAGCGGGCCGTTGGTGCCGTCCAGGTTGAACATCGCCAACCGGAAGATCTCACCGAAGCCCAGCGTCACGATCGCCAGATAGTCACCCGAGACCCGTAGCGTCGGCGAACCGATGATCAGGCCCAGGGTCGCCGCCACACCCGCGCCGATCAGCACGACCACCGGGAACGGCGGATGCCAGTTGATGGTCGCAAAGGCGGACTCGGACAGCATCGCCGCGACGTACGCGCCGGAGCCGAGGAACGCGATGTAGCCGAGGTCCAGCAGACCGGCCAGACCGACCACGATGTTCAGGCCCATCGCGGTGGCCGCGAAGATCAGCACCTGGGTGGCGATCGACATGTTGGCGTCCGAGCCGTTCTGGGTGAACGGGAAGAAGAACGCCACCACGAAGGCCGCGAGCGTCAGCACCTTTTTGTTCCGCTGTGCGACATGGCTGAACCAGCTCAGCGTGCCGGTCCGGAACATCGCGGCGATCACGCCCGCGTAGAAGAGCAGGCAGAGCACGAACGACCAGGCGTCCTTCAGGTCCAGCGCATACGCCGCGCCGAACAGGATCACCGCCATGATCACCGCGATCGAGAGGATCTCGAACCAGCTCGGCAGTCTGGCTTGGCCGAGGTCACGCAGTTGGCGCAACGGCAGCAGCCGCGCGCCGGCGAACAACAGACCCGAGCCGATCAGGGAGACGTATGCACCCGGGTCGACGTTGATCAGGCCGTCGGACTCCACCGAGATGGCGACGACCACCAGCACCATGTAGATGAGCAGGTAGAGCGCCAGGGCGCGAAGCCCCAGGGTGGCATCGAGCCACTGCCCGAGCCTGCTCTCCAGCGGTCCCTTGGCGATCAGCAGCAGCACCAGCGCGACCACGCCGCCGATGATCGTCAGCCGCTGCAATCCGCCCGGGTTGCCGTTCAGCGACAGGTTCTCGAGGATCGAACTGTCGTAGCTCCAGGACAGGAACGACCCGATGATCAGCAGGGCCGCGCCGGCCAGACCGAGCGGCCAGGCCGCTGCCGCGCCCTTGACCGGCGGTGACTCGGGCTTGTTCTGTGCCTCAGTCGTGATCACGTCGCTCATGCGCGGTCCACCACCCTTGCACCCAGGAGACCTTGCGGACGGAAGACCAGCACCAGGATCAGGATGATGAAGGCCCACACGTCCTTCCAGGATCCACCACCGAACTGGCCCGGCACGTACTGGGTCGCCATCGCCTCGACGACGCCGAGGACCAGACCACCGAGAACGGCGCCCGGGATGTTGCCGATACCGCCCAGCACCGCGGCGGTGAACGCCTTCAGACCGGCCAGGAAGCCCATCTTGTAGTCGATGTTGTTGTTCTGGAAGCCTTGCGAGATCCCGGCGACGGCCGCGAGCACGGCGCCGAGCGCGAAGGCGACCACGATGATGCGGTCGACGTTGATGCCCATCAGACGCGCGGTGTCAGGGTCCTGCGAGACGGCCTGCATGCCGCGGCCCAGCCGGGTCCGGTTGATGAAGTAATAGAGCACGACGGCAGAGATGACCAGAGCCGCGATGGTGAAGATCGCGGACCGCTGGATGGTGACGTTGCCGATCTCGGCCGCCGGGCCGGTGACGACGTCGATCTGCGGGAACGGGATCCGCTGCTTGGCGCTCGGGAAGTCCACGAACGGGACCTTCTCGTACAGCAGCCGGATGAACTCCTGCAGGAACACCGAGATGCCGATGGCGGTGATCAGTGGTGCCAGTCGTGGCGCGTTCCGCAGGGGACGATACGCGACACGTTCCATCAGCACGGCGGTGCCGACCGAGGCCAGCATGGCGCCGACGATCATGAACGGCAGGATCCACACCGCGGTCTGACCGTCGAAGAACAAGAGATAGGTGGTGAGTGCGCCGAACGCGCCGATCATGAACACCTCGCCGTGCGCGAAGTTGATCAGCTGCACGATGCCGTAGACGACGGTGTACCCGACGGCGATCAGCGCGTACAACGAACCCAGGGTGAGTCCGTTCACGAGTTGCTGGAAGAACTGGTCCACGTCGACCTCCAAACTGAATCAGTTCCGACATGCCACGGGGGTGGGATCATGTCCCACCCCCGCGGTCAGTTGGTCGACTTACTTGGCTGCGAAGTCCTCGGTCTTCACCGCGACCCACTTGCCGGCGGTGACCTTGTAGGTGGTCAGCACCTTGGAGGTGGTGTCACCGAACTCGTCGAACGCGACCTTGCCGGTCACGCCGTCGAAGGAGACATCCTTCATGGCGGCAACGGTGGCCGGACGGGCGGAGGTGACGTCCGCGGCGTCCTTCAGCGACACCTTCAGCGCGTTGATGATGGCGTTCGCCGCGTCGTAGGAGTAACCGCCGTACGCCGCGAACGGGTCCGGGTACTTCGCTGCCGCGTAGTCCTCGACGAACTTCTTCGCCGACGGCAGGGACTCGACCGGCGCACCGACCGAGGTGGCCAGGTCGTTGTTGCTGTTCTTACCGGCCAGGGTGATGTACTTCCCGTCGTAGATGCCGTCGCCACCCATCAGCGGGACGGTCAGGCCGGCGGCCTTCATCTGCTGCGAGAGCGGACCGGCCTCGGGGTACTGACCGCCGTAGTACACGGCCTCCGGGGCGCTCGGCTTCACCGCGGACACGACCGCGGTGTAGTTCGAGTCGTCCGGGTTGATGGTCTCGGCCGCGACGATCGTGCCGCCCAACTTCTTGAACTCATCGGTGAAGGTGCCAACCAGACCCTGGCCGTAGGCCCGCTTGTCGTGGATCGTGGCGACCTTCTTGATGCCGGAGTTGAACAGGTACCGAGCCGCGAACGGACCCTGGACCGCGTCCGTGGTGCAGGTACGGAAGTACGTCGGGTACGGCCGCTGCGGGGCCGTCTGCCACTTGGCGCCCATGGTCAGGCCCGGGCCGGTGTTGGCCGGCGAGACCTGGACGATGTTCTTCGGCGCCAGGATCGGCTGGACCTGCTGGCTGACGTCGGTGTTCAGGGTGCCGACGACACCGATCACGTCTGCGTCCGACGAGAGCGTGGTGGCGGCGTTCTTGCCGACGTCAGGCTTCTGCTCGTCGTCCTGCGGCACGACCTCGAGCTTCCAGCCCGGAATCGCGTTGGCGTCGTTGGCCTGCTTGACGGCCAGTTCCACCGAGTGCTGGATACCCAGACCCAGCGCCGACAAATCTCCGGACAGCGGCGCGATCACGCCGATCTTCGCCGTCTTTGTCGTACTACCGGAGCCCCCGTCGCCACTGTCGTCGTTGCGTGAGCCGCAGGCAGTCAGGGCCAACGACGCAACGATCAGCGACGCGCCGACCCGTACTACGGAACGCTGCTGCACTGTTCCTCCCATGTCTGGAAAATCCGAGCAAACCCCCGGACACCCGCGATTGCCGCGAGCATCCGCAGGTTAGACCTCCCACACCTGTTCAAGCGAACGTGACAGAGCGTGTGTTGCGAGGTCGTTACAGCTGTAAGCAGCATGATCATCAGTGACGGCTGTACGTCGCCGATGCAGCGTTGTAGCGCTTGAGCAGAGAGTGACTCAGTCGCTACTGAGAGAGTGGGTCACTCCGTACTGCCTGCCTCGTCCACCACGAGTTCGGCGACCTGCCGCATCGAAACCCTTTTGTCCATGGCGGTTTTCTGGATCCAGCGGAAGGAATCAGGCTCCGACAGGCCGAATTTGGTCTGCAGCACGGACTTCGCGCGGTCCACCAGCTTGCGGGTCTCGAGGCGCTCCGCCAGGTCGGCGACCTCCCGCTCCAGCTCGGCGAGCTCGACGTACCGGCTGGCGGCGATCTCGATCGCGGGCAGCAGATCCGCCTTGGAGAACGGTTTCACCAGGTAGGCCATCGCACCCGCGTCCCGGGCCCGCTCGACCAGCTCACGCTGCGAGAACGCGGTCAGCATCAGCACCGGCGCGATCCGGTCGCCGGCGATCTTCTCCGCCGCCGACAGCCCGTCCAGCTTGGGCATCTTCACGTCCAGGATGACGAGATCCGGCCGATGCTCGGTCGCCAGCCGGATGGCTTCTTCACCATCCCCCGCCTGCCCGACGACGTCGTACCCCTCCTCGGCCAGCATCTCGGCCAGATCCATCCGGATCAAAGCCTCGTCCTCCGCGATCACCACTCGCTTCGCATTCACAGCCGCCACCCTATCGACACCCCCTCAGCTCTTAGCCCCCACAAACCCATCCAACGCCCCAACCCCCTCCTTCCGACTCACGGCAATCGCATTCCTGCGCGGCTGCCGCCACGGAATCCCCAGCAGATCCAATGCATCCGTAAGGATCCGCCGGATGTCCTCGGACTCGTTGTCAAACATGTACCGGATGTACTGATAGCGCTTGACTTCCCCGCTCGCCAGCGGCCGTGTGGCCCAGTTGTCGAACCGGGATCCGTCCGAGTGGAACAACCCGCGCAACAACTGTTCGGGGTACTTGGCAACGATCTCGCGCTGCCACTCCTCCAGCTCGATCTTTCGCAGATGCTTCCGCCCGGGTCCGTGCTGAGGGAAGAGACACGGCCAGTGCTTCCAACCAGCCTCGATCCGAATGGCATGGCCGTTCCGCATCCATGGACTTGCTGTCGGCTTGACCAGCCGCATGGTTGCCGCGATCTCTTCGTTGAGCCGGGGATACTTCGGGTCATTGGCGATCGACAGCAGGTAGACCCCACGTCTGGCCTCGACGATGTGACCGTCCCCCAGATACCAACCCAGGAGCAGCGCGTACGCCGACTCGTCGAGGTCGGCGCCATCGCACCGCGGACAGCTTGTCGGCTGGAAGCCTTGCCCGCGCGGGAGCCCTCGACGCTGATACAGCTGTCGCCAGCGGCGGATCGTCTTGATCGCGACGCCGTGGGTGGCGGCGTTGATCCGATCGCCGACGCCTTCGTCAGACATCTGCAGGGCCGAGTCGACGGTCTCCTGCGAGCGGAAGTGCGGCATGCCGTCATCATGGCGGCCACCACCGACAGTTTCCGTACCCGCCCGATGCGCTATCGATTTGCCAGAAGGCCAAGAAAATAAGAGGATAGTCCCACTCGACGAGGTCGCTGCGAGGCGAATGCTCCAGAGTGAACCGCGTGCCCCTGCCGGACCTCGACCTGATCGATGGGCTAGGATCTTGGGCGCCAAGCCCTGGTAATCCAACCGGCAGAGATGATGGTCTCAAACACCATACAGTGTGGGTTCGAGTCCCACCCAGGGCACAAAAACGCTTCATTTCTCAGCTGTCATTGACAGCTTCCAGCCGCCGAAAGTGTCGGCGTCGCCTGTGAGTCTTTCCCCGTGTACGACGAGCGCAGCCACTCGGCCGGAGTTGCGTTACTCTCCGTGACTGGCGACAGGGTTGGGATCGGCTAGGGATCCTCATAGTGACCCGACCGCCTGTCAGGGGTGCTCCAATGGGCAACTTCCTGGTGCCCGATATGGCAACACCTGCACAGCATGTTGTCCAACGAGTCCGTTCGCAGCGTGGGGCTCTGTTAGTTGGGGCTTGATTTGCTGGGCGCCCGGCGGCGGGTTGCTAGGAGGAGGGCGGTCCAGAGGGTGTCGATGAGGAGGACCAGGCACCAGATTCTGGTGGCGTTCTTGAGGGGGCCCGGGGAGTCGGTGTTGATGGCCAGGAGCCAGTTCCACCAGGTGGTGCCGGCGCGGACGCCGTGTTCGAGGGCGTCGCGGGGCCAGGACTGGTCGATCAGGGCCAGGATCAGCTGGACTGCCAGGAAGAGGGCGGCGTGTTCGGTCCAGCGTTTGAGGGAGCGGCGGTTTCGGGTGCGGAGGTCTGGTGGGGTGACGGCTTCTTGGTCGGTTGGGTTGGGGTCGCTGGTGGGAGCGGGGGCGGAGGTGGGCCGCTGCTGCTCGGGATGGGCCGGCGTAGGTGCTGGCGGCTCGGGCGTGGAGGGCTCAGCAGTCAGAGCGTCGGGAGTCGAGAGCTCGAGTGTTG
>Ga0193717_1000064_pt1 | contig 116122 bp, 115 predicted proteins | sample U2c2metaG_FD_145900 | JGI IMG/M metagenome (GOLD analysis project Ga0193717, IMG submission 145900) | Soil microbial communities from a riparian zone of the East river system, Colorado, United States - U2c2 | ecosystem: Environmental > Terrestrial > Soil > Riparian zone | place: USA: East... | reverse complement strand
ACCAGGAACAACGCGGCCGCCTCCTGCTCGGTGAGGCCGGTCAGCTTGGTGCGATAGCCGTCGACCAGCCGGTATCCCCCTGCCCGCCCCTGGTCGGCGTACACGGGAACGCCAGCGGCGGCGAGCGCCTCGACGTCGCGGTAGATGGTCCGCAGCGACACCTCCAGCTCATCGGCCAGCTCGCGCGCGGTCAGCTGCCTGCGGGTCTGGAGCAGCAGGAGGATCGAGAGCAAGCGGCTTGAACGCATGGTTCGAGACTAGTTCTAAACACTGCCATTCGGTGTCAGGTTTCAACGACAAGCTCTGGTCATGAGCAAACTGACCAACGATTTCGACTTCCTGACCGGGCACTTCGACGTCGTGAACCGCGTCTTGACAGCATCCGGTGAGTGGGAGGAGTACGTCGGCACCTGTAGCGGGCGGACTCACCACGACGGAGCCGTGAGCATCGACGAATCACGATTCCCGAGCAAGGCGTCGTACGGGCTATCGCTCCGGCTCTTCGACCCGGCCGCGAAGGAGTGGACGGTCTACTGGGTGAACAGCAGGACCGGGCAGCTTCAGCCGCCGGTGCGCGGCGCCTGGGCCGACGGGAGCTGCACGCTGTTCGGCGTGGACCTCGTTGACGGCCAAGAGATTCCGGTCCGGCTTACCTGGTCGGACATCACCGCGGAGACGGCGCACTGGGAGCAGGCGTACTCCGTGGCCGGCGAGTGGCAGGTGAACTGGACGATGGATCTGACCCGGCGAGTCAGCGAACCGCCTTTGCTGGACATCCCGAAGGTGACCGGCGACTTCGACTTCTTCGTCGGCGAGTGGGACGTGCGGCACCGGCAGTTGTTGTCGCCGCTGACCGGTAGCGACGAGTGGACCTCGTATCCCGGGACGTCCACCTGCTACACGTTGTTCAACGGTGCCGTCTGCGTGGACGAAACCTTCTTCCCCACCAAGGATTTCGACGGCCTGACCGTACGGCTGTATGACGTCGAGGCGGGATCTTGGGCGATCTACTGGGTCAACAGCTCGCGAGGTGTGCTCGATCCACCGGTGTACGGGGGCTTCGGGCTGGACGACGTCGGCATCCTCGAAGGACCTGACCGCCACGATGGGCGGCCGGTCGACGTCCGGTTCCGTTGGACGAAGGGCGACGTACCGGTCTGGGAGCAGTTCTACTCCGCTGACGGCGGTGAGACCTGGGAGAGCAACTGGACGATGACCTTCACGCCGCGGAAGGTGACCAGCGACTTCGACTTTCTCAACGGGTACTTCGATGTCGTGCACCGGACGTTGAACAAGCCGCTGACCGGGAGCGACGAGTGGCAGGAGTACGCCGGTACCTGCAGCGCGCGCACTCACTTCGACGGGGCGATCAGCATCGACGAGATGCAGTTCCCGAGCAAGTCGTCGTACGGGATGTCGTTGCGCCTGTTCGATCCGGTCGAGAAGCAGTGGTCGATCTACTGGGTGGACAGCAGGACGATGCGACTCGGCCCACCTGTCCACGGCAAGTGGACCGACGGCTCCTGCTGGCTGCAGGGCGAGGACGAGTACGACGGGCGCACAGTGCTGGTGAGCTACGCCTGGCGCGACATCACGGACACCACAGCCCACTGGGAGCAGGCGTTCTCCGAGGACGGCGGTGAGAACTGGGAGGTCAACTGGACGATGGACTTCACCCGCCGCGACACCGAACCGCCGCGGGTGGACGTTCCCAAGGTCACGAGCGACTTCGACTTCCTCGTCGGCGAGTGGGCCTTCCACAACCGCCGGCGCAGGCCCGTCCTCGGCGAGCCGGCGGAGTGGTACGAGCTGGACGCCACGATGAAGGGCTACACCTACTTCGACGGCCTGATCAGCTTCGACGAGGGCTGGTTCCCGACCGAGGGCTTCCGAGGCGCGACCTTCCGCCTGTACGACCCAGTCGCCAGAACCTGGTCCATCCACTGGATCAACAGCCTCCGCGGCACCCTGGAGACCCCCGTGATCGGCTCCTTCACCGACGGCATCGGCATCTTCGAAGGCCCAGACGCCTGGCAGGGCCAACTAATCGACGTCCGCTTCGTCTGGACCCCCGGCGCCCACCAGGCCGCCTGGGAACAACTCTTCTCCACCAACGGCGGAGAAACCTGGGTCTCCAACTGGCAAATGACCCACACGCGCACTGCCTGAACCTGGCCGCCCGCGCCCCTTGCTGCTGTGTTCATTCGCCCCCTTTCACCCCTCTTCACCGCGATCACTGTGCAGGCAGCCTGAAGGGTGAAAAGGGGGCGAATGAACACGAGGGTGGGGGCGCCGGCGGGCGGGTTAGAGGGTGCGGGTGGCAAGCAAAGTGGAGAGGGCTGCTTGGGTGGATTCGTAGCCCTTGTCTTCGCGGCTGTCGGGGAGGCCTGCTCGGTCTAGTGCCTGGGGGTCGTTGTCGCAAGTGAGGAGGCCGAACCCGACTGGTACGCCGGTCGACATCGAGACCTGCATGAGGCCCTCGGTTGCCGCCTGGCAGACGTACTCGAAGTGCGGGGTGTCGCCACGAATCACCACGCCCAGGGCTACTACGACGTCGTACCCGCTCTTGGCGGCGTGCAGCGCGGTGACGGGGAGTTCGAAGCTGCCCGGGACGCGGATCACCTTGTAATCGGTGACTCCGGACTCGGACAGTGCGCGTTCGGCCCCGGCGACCAGGGCGTCGGTGACCTGCGGGTGCCACTGCGCCGCGACGACCGCGACCCGGACGCCTTCCGCCCGCGGGATCTCGATCGTGGGTGCTCCGCTGCCCGACATCAGTTGGCTCCGTCCTCGTCCGTGCCGGTGGGCAGGTGGTGGCCCATCCGGTCGCGCTTGGTGCGCAGGTACCGCAGGTTGTGCTCGGTCGGGTCGATCGAGATGCCCCGGCGCTCGACCACGTCGATGCCGTAGCCCTGGACCCCGGCAAGCTTGTCCGGGTTGTTGGTCAGCAGCTTCACCGAGTTGATGCCCAGATCCGCCAGGATCTGCGCGCCGGTGCCGTAGTCGCGGGCGTCGGCCGGCAGCCCCAGGTCGAGGTTCGCGTCGACCGTGTCGCGGCCGGCGTCCTGCAACTCGTACGCCTGCAGTTTGTGCAGCAGGCCGATCCCCCGGCCCTCGTGGCCGCGCAGGTACACCACGACGCCACCTTCCGCCGCGACCTGACGCATCGCCTCGTCCAGCTGCGGACCGCAGTCGCAGCGCAGCGAACCGAACACGTCACCGGTCAGGCATTCGGAGTGCAGCCGGACCAGGGTCGGCCCGTCCCCGATCTCGCCGCGGACCAACGCCAGCTGCTCGGTCCCGTCGATGGTGTTCCGGTAGCCGTGGGCAACGAAATCGCCGTACCGGGTGGGCAGGGTGGTGGTCGCGACCCGCTGGATCTGGCTTTCCGTACGGCGCCGGTACCGGATCAGGTCCTCGATCGAGATCAGCACCAGGCCGTGCTCGTCCGCGAATGTCCGCAGGTCTCCCCCGCGCTTCATGGTGCCGTCGTCGTTCACCAGTTCGGCGATGACCGCGGACGGCCTGAGTCCGGAGAGCCGGGCCAGGTCGAGCGATGCCTCGGTGTGCCCAGGACGGACCAGTACGCCGCCCTCCCGGGCGCGCAGCGGAAAGATGTGCCCGGGCTGAACCAGGTCGTACGACTCGGACGCCGAGTCGGCCAGCACCCGGATCGTCCGCGCCCGGTCGGCCGCCGAGATCCCCGTGGTCACGTTGTCCCGCGCATCGACCGAGATCGTGTACGCCGTCCTGAGCCGCTCGCGGTTGTGCGGGGTCATCAGAGGGATGCCGAGCCGGTCGAGCTCGGCCGCCTCCATCGGCACGCAGACCACGCCGGAGCTGTACCGGATCAGGAAGGCGAGCAGTTCCGGGGTCGCCTTGGAGGCCGCGAAGACCAGGTCTCCCTCGTTCTCGCGGTCCTCGTCGTCGACCACGATCACCGGGCGACCGGCCCTGATCTCGTCGATCGCATGCTCGATGGTGTCCAGCTTCAGTACTTCGCCCATGATCAACCCACCACAACTGGCTCAGGCGTCGAGGTGCTCGACGCGCGGTTCTGGATCCGCCACCAGGCTGCGAACCCGATGACGCAGAACAACCCGTAGACGACGTACATCGCAGCGGACGGGTAGAACTTCGCCTGCACAAGCAGCGGTACGCCGACCACGTCGACCGCGATCCAGATCAGCCAGAACTCGACGAAGCCACGGGCCATCCCGTACGTCGCCAGGATCGAGCCGGTGAGGATCCACGCGTCCCACTGCGGTCCCCAGGAACCCAAGGCCTTCAGGACCGGGTACGCGATGGCGTAGAGGACCACGGCGACGCCGAGGAGCTCAATACGTTCGCGGGTCGTCGCCCACCGCGGTTGCACGCCTGTGCCGTCCCTGTGGCGACTCTGGTACCAGCGGTACCAGCCATACAGGCTGACAAGCGCGAAGAACACCTGACGACCGGCCTGGCCCCAGAGGTCCTTGTCCTGCGGGGTGTCGAACAACCCGCCGACGAACACGGTGAACAGCAGCACATTGCCGACGATGCCGACCGGCCAGGCGGCGACCAGGCGGCGCATACCGAACAGCGCGCTCGCGAGGCCGAAGACGTTGCCGACGATCTCCCGGATCAGTACCGGTGAACCGGCGATCGTCACCTGCTCGTGCAGCAACCAGTTCGTGAAGCTCATTCCTTGCCTCCAGCAACAGCATCGGAGCCGCCGCTCGTGAGCAGGCGCTCGACATACTTTGCGATCACGTCGACCTCGAGGTTGACCGTGTCGCCGACCTTGTTCCGGCCGAGCACGGTGAGGTCGAGCGTGGTGGGGATCAGGCTGATCCCGAACGTTCCGGTGGAGTCGTCCACATCCGTCACGGTCAAGGAGACCCCGTCGACTGCGATCGAGCCCTTCTCCGCGACGTACCGGAGGATCTCTCGCGGCGCGGAGATCCGGACGACCTCCCAGTGTTCGGCCGGCTCGCGGCTGGCGATGGTGCCGACACCGTCCACGTGTCCCTGCACGATGTGACCGCCGAGCCGGGCGTGCGCCGCGACCGCGCGCTCCAGGTTCACCCGGGAGCCCTTCTCGGCGCCGCCGAGGCTGGTGCGCTGCAGGGTCTCGCGCATCACGTCCGCGGTGAAGGTCCCGTCGCCGGTCTCGATCACCGTCAGGCAGCAGCCGTTGACCGAGATCGAGTCGCCGTGGCGCGCGTCCGAGGTGACCGTCGGTCCGTGGATCCGGAGCCGGGCGGCGTCGCCTTCCAGCAGGTCGAGTGCTTCGACGGTGCCGAGTTCTTCGACGATTCCCGTGAACATATGGTCAATCCGTCCTTCTCGTCGTGTCCTGCTGGGTGCTATCGGTCGTGGAGTCGCGCGGGGTCAGGGTCAGCCGGACGTCGTCGCCGAGGCGAGTGACGTCCGCAAGATGGAACCGCAGGAGGTGGTCGATAGATTCCGCACCGAGATCGCCGACCGCCGAGAACCCCGAGCCGAGGACCGCGGGAGCGACGTACGCGACGATCTGGTCGACCAGGCCGGCGCGCAGGAAGGCGGCCGCCAGGGTCGGGCCACCTTCGAGCCAGAGGTGCCGGATCTGGTGGTCGTCCAGCTGGCGTAGTACCTCGGCGGGATCGTGGGTGGGGAGCAGCAGCGTCTCGGCCCGGTCGTTGCGGACCTTCGCGGTCGCCGGGATCTCCCGGTCGCCGACCACGACACGGAGCGGTTGCCTGGCGGCGGGCCGGTCCTGCTGGTCACGAACCGTCAGCTCGGGGTCATCGGTCAGGACCGTTTGCGTGCCGACGGCGATCGCGTCGCACTCGGCCCGCTTGCGGTGCACATCGGCCCGCGCGAGCTCGCCGGTGATCCACTTGCTCGACCGGTCCGGCGCCGCGCTGCGACCGTCGAGCGTGGTGGCGAACTTCCAGGTCACGAACGGCCTGCCGCTGCGGACGCTGTGCAGCCAGACGTGGTTGACCGCCTCCGCCTCGGCCTGCAGAACTCCCTGTTCCACCTGGACGTTCTTGCTTCTGAGCTTCTCGGCGCCCCCTGCCGCCCGGTGGTTGGGGTCCGGTACGGCGTACACGACGCGGGCGATCCCGGCCTCGACCAACGCATCGGAACACGGTCCGGTCCGGCCGGTGTGGTTACACGGCTCCAGCGTCACGTACGCCGTACCGCCACGCGCCTGATCGCCGGCCATCCGGAGCGCCTCGATCTCGGCGTGCGGACCACCGGTGACAGCGTGGAATCCCTCGCCGACGGGATGTCCGTCGCGGCTGGTGATGACACAGCCGACGACCGGGTTCGGGTGCGTGCTGCCGAGGCCGCGGGCGGCGAGTTCGACGGCGCGACGCATCCACGCGCAGTCGATCGGCGAGGCGTTCTTCACTGACGGTCCCTCGTTGTCACGGACGCGCACCGGGGCCATGACAACCGGCGCGTGCGGACCGACCTCGCGCTCAGCGCAGCCCTGGGGACCGCGTCGACCGGACGCCGGAGCGCAACCCGCCGATCGCGTGCGCCTCCCATCCGGACTTTCACCGTCGGTCCTGGAATTCCACCAGGTCAACCGGCCGAGATACTGCTACGGCCGGGTCGCGGACTGTCACCGCCGGCTCGGAATTACACCGACCCCGGAGCACGCGAGTGGGTTCACTCGTACTTCAAGTATGCCCCCTCCCCCAACCCCCACCAGGATCTGGGTCACATCCTGGTACCCGATGCGCCCCGCACCCCCTGCGAGGTGGTCGGCCGCCGAACGGGGAAAGCGGGTGCGGAACCGGACGACCGAAGGTGAGACTAGGCCCATGGAGGATGGGGTGAAGGTGGCGCGGGAGTTGGTCGCCGAGCGGTTTCCCGAAGCCCGCGCGGCGTGGCTGGGCGGCAGCGTGGCTCGGGGAATGGCCACAGCGACATCGGATCTTGACGTAACCGTCCTGCTGGCGGGGGCGCCGGCACCGATGCGCGAGTCGCTTGAGTACTGCGGGTGGCCGGTCGAGGTATTCGTACACTCCGATGCGTCACTCGCGCACTTCCGCGACAAGGATCAACAGCGGCGACAACCCACGATGATGCGGTTGGTCGGGGAATCCGTCGTACTGCTGGACACGGATGGGTCCGGGGTCCGGCTGCGAGAGGCGTGTCTCGCGGAGGTGCAAGCAGGTCCGGCTGCGCTGGCGGATACCGAACTGGGGTTGCTGCGGTATCGCGTGACCGATCTGTTGGAGGACCTGATTGGGGCCGCCGACAACGACATACGGACCGTGGTCGCGTCGGTTCTGTAGCAGGAAGCGGCTGCTCTGCTGTTGACCGGTGAGCGGCTGTGGACTGGTACTGGTAAGAGCCTTCTCCGCGAAATCGCCAGCTACGACGAGACACACGGCACCAGCCATGCGAGTGCGTTGCCAGCCGCCCTTCGAGCCGCAGTACAGGGCGACATCGCGCCCCTGACTGCTGAGGTCGACACAATCCTGGCGCCCTACGGCGGCCGTCTCTTCGCAGGCTTCCACCTCGCCGGCACCACTCCGATCTCGGAGTGACACCGGCTCCATCTAATCCCCACACCGAAGATCAGCCCACCAGGATCTGGGGTCAGAGGGCGGTGGCCAGTTCGGTGATGACATCGGTGGCCCGGACCGGGCGGGCCTGCCTGTAGGCGGTGCCGGCCCAGAGGTGGACCTGGTCGGGATTGCGGGCGGCTGTGGCTGCTGCGCGGAGAGGGCGGGTCAGGTGGTGGATCGCGGGGTAGCCGAGCGGCGCGGTGGCTTCGTGGCGGGTGATGAAGCCGTTGCGGATGCCGCGGGCGGGGCGGCCGGTGAAGGCTCGGGTGATGACGGTTTGGTCAGGCCCCGCGGTGGCGATCGCCTCTCGGTGAACTTCGCTCGTACCGCTCTCGTCCGTCCGGAGCAGGAGCGTGCCGATCATCGCCGCGCTGGCGCCGGCACGCAGTACCTCTCGCACCCGCATTGGGTCGCCGATTCCTCCTGCGGCGATCAGCGGAAGGTTCGTCGCCGCTTTGAGTTGCCGCACCAGTTCGGGGAGAGGAACAGCGGGAACCGGCTGGTCGGGCGTGTGGGTCCCGCTGTGTCCGCCCGCTTCAGTGCTCTGCACGATCAGACCGTCCACGCCGCTTGCCTCGGCATTGCGCGCTTCCGCGGCCGTGGTCACGGTGACGAGCACCTGTGAGCCGGCCCGACGCAGAGCGGCGACCACTGAGGGCTCGGGCAGCCCGAAGGTGAAGCTCACGAACGGCACGGGATCCTGCAGCAGCAGGTCGAGCTTCGCCTGCCAATGATCGTCATCGTCGACCAGCGGTGCCGTCGCGAGATCCAGACCGTAGGGCTGTCCTTCATCCGCCAACTCTTCGGCGTAGCGGCGGAAGTCGGCGCTAGTGATGGAAGGTCCACCCGGAACGAACAGATTGACGCCAAAGGCAACTCCGGCCCCGACGAGCCCGGCCATTTCCGCCGCCACTGCGTCAGGGGTTTTGTAACCACCGGCCAGGAACCCGAACCCACCAGCATCCGCCGCGGCAGCGACCAGCGCAGGCGTCGTCGCCCCTCCCGCCATCGGCGCCGCGATCACCGGCAACTCGGACTGCGTCCACGTCACGATGTACTCCTCCTTCTGGTGCGGCCTCTAGCCTTCACGGCCGAACGCGTCGAGTAGGCGGGTCTGGGTCGACGCGTCCGCCGGCAGGTTGCCGCTGCTGTTGCCATAGGCGCCCATCTCGCGCATGTCGTCGATGTGCGGCTCGACGATGACCCAGAGGCCCTCGACGACCGCGGGATCGAGGGACCTGTCGAGGCCGGCCCCGACCGCCACGTCCCAAGCGTGGACGACCAGATCTCCGAGGCGGAAGCGGAAGAACGTCTCCAACGAGATGTCACCGATGGGATGGTGAAGAGCGCGAACCTCGCCCGCTGCCGCTGCCTCTGCGGCTGCCGCGAAGGCGGACTGTTGGCTCGCGCAGGTCGACGCCACGGCACCGAGTGGATCGGCGCCCGAGGTGTAGTTCTCGAGATCGGCGACTGCCTCGGCGGTTGAGGCGCCGGCCAGCAAGCGGGTCGCGAAGATGTTGCCCGCGACCACATGGTCGACGACCTCACGAACTGTCATCTCGCAGGGCGTCGGATTGTGCCAGGCCTCGGGCGGGATCGACGCGACGACACGTTCGAACTGAGCGGTGCCCGCCTCCAGGAGATCCACACCGCCGGACGCTACCCGCACTATCTGGTCGCTCCCACCGTCAGGGGTGGTCGCATCGAGTCCCGGGCGAGCCGAAGGAGCTGCACATGCGGTCCTTGCTGACGATGACCGCTGTAGTGGCCTGCATGGCACTCCTGCGGGGCACCATCGGCCTCGTCGTAATTCGCCGGCCGGATCCTCGGGATGAATCGGTGTCGGTTGCTGACCGCGGGAGTCCTGTAGTTTCTTGGCGGTGGAGGCGTTTGCGGGACGGTATCGGCTGATCGACCTGATCGGGACCGGCGGGATGGGCTCGGTCTGGCGCGCCTGGGACCTGCGGCGCGAGGCGTACGTCGCGGCGAAGGTGCTCGGGCAGCACGATGCGGCAACGTTGCTGCGGTTCGTACGGGAGCAGTCGTTGCGGATCCAGCATCCGCATGTGGTCGCTCCGCACGGGTGGGCCGCGGACGACGACAAGGTCGTGTTCGCGATGGATCTGGTTCGCGGCGGGTCCGTCGCCACGTTGCTCGGGGATCACGGTCCGCTGCCGGCGTCGTACGTGGCAGTTTTGCTGGACCAGGTGCTGCACGGGCTCTCGGCGGTCCATGCCGCGGGCATCGTTCACCGGGATCTCAAGCCGGCGAACTTGTTGCTCGACGCCACGGGGACCGGCCGGCCGCATCTCCGCGTCTCCGACTTCGGCATCGCCGGCCTGCTGGACGAACCACGGATGACCCGCCACAGCACGGTCCTCGGTACGCCGGGCTACATCGCTCCCGAACAACTCGCCGGCGCCGACCCCGACCCCCGCCAAGACCTCTACACAGTAGGAGCCGTAGCAGCCGAACTCCTCACCGGAACCCGCCCAGAAACCAACGGCGACCTCCCAGCGCCAATCCAGTCGACGAACGGCAACTCGGTGGCCGGCGACAACTCGATGGCCGGCGGCAACTCGATGGCGAAGAGCGACTCGGCGCAGGACGGCTCGGCGCAGGGCGGCTCGGCGCAGGGCGGCTCGGCGGCGGCCGCCGCGTCAGGGGCGGATGGGCGGCTGTGGGAGCTGATCCGGATGCTCACCGCGCCCACACCGACCGGCCGACCCGACTCCGCCGCCGAAGCAGGTCGCCTGCTGGCCGAAACCGGCGCCCTCCCACCGCCTCACGCCACCCCGTGGGCGGATCAGCCGGATCCACCCGAGGTCTTCGACCAGCTTCCCGCTCTCCCACCCACCTGGACCCCCACCGGCCCTGCCACCACGCGGCCGGCACCTGCCCCCCGCCGTACGTCCGAAGAACTGGCGGGACGCCCCTCCACTTCTTCGGACGCAACACCCCCTCCCGCCCACAAGCGCCCCGGCTCGCCGCTAACGTCCGAACAACTGGCGGCACGTCCCTCCACTTCTTCGGACGCAACACCCCCTCCCACCCACCAGCGCCCCGGATCAGCGCGTACGTCCGAAGCGGTGAGGGGCAGGCCCCACGCCTCTTCGGACGTAACGTCCTCTCCCCTCCACCACCTCACCGGCTCGCCGCTAACGTCCGAAGAAGTGCGGGGCAGGCCCCACGCCCCTTCGGACGTAAGCCCAGCGACACCGCCGGCACCGGATGGGGCGCGGCGGGGGTTGGTGGTGGCGGCGGTGGGGAGCTTTGTTGGGGCCGCCGGTTTGTTGGCGAGTGCCGCCTGGTTGCTACTGCGGTAAGAGGCTGAACAACAGCAAGAGCCCGGATCGCTGGATGCGGTCCGGGCTCTTCTGGTGTCGAGCAGCGGGGCTCTCGACGTGCTCAGCGGGTTGGGCCGAGCGTCTCGCGTTGGGTTAGGCGTGTGGTGGCTGGTTGCCACCTGGGCCTTGGTGCGGGGGCTGGGCTGGGCCCTGGTTGGGGTTCTGCTGCCAGCCGGATTGCTGCGGGTACTGCTGGGGTGGGTACTGCTGCTGGTACCCACCGGTCGCGGCGGGTGCCGGCTTCTTGCGAAGGCGGAGGATGGCGAAGGCACCGAGCAGGGCCAGCAGTACGCCGCCTCCGCCGAGTCCCGCGATCAGCCCGATCGGCGTTCCATCGTCATCCGAGCTGCTGCCGTTGTCCTGCACCGGAGCGCCCGCTTCGGTCTTCTCGTCGGACGGCTGCGACGGCTCGTCCGTCGGGATCGGCGTCACCGAATCACCCGTGACCGGCGTCGCGCCATCCACGTACTCCGGCTTGCCGGCGCCCACCGTTCCCGGCAGGCCGACGGTCAGCGTCATCGGGAGCGTGAACCCCATGTCGTCGGTCTTCCTGGTCAACGAGACCACCAGGTAGTACTCCCCCGGCGTCGCAGTACCGGTGTCCTGGTTGTTCGCGCCGTCACGGTTCAGGTAGCGGATCTCCTTGGTGGTGATCGCTTGAGTGATGCCCCGCTTCGTCAGTACGCCGCGCTTGCCACCGGGCCCACCCGGCGCGCTCTTCGGGGAGACCGCGAACGCCTCCTCGCCGGTCGGGGAGATCACGGCCGTGTCGAGGTAGCGGATCCCGTTCACTGCCTCGGCGGTGGCCCCGGCGACCGGGGGCACGGTGACCTGCGCCTGAATCCGCTGTCCCCAGTCGGCCTTGATCTTGTAGATCTGCAACTCGCCCGGCATCAGGGTGGTCTTGTAGCTGCCCGGTACTACCACCGGGGCGTCCGGAAAGCTCGACCCCGGCACGATCTCGCGCGGAGCGGAGGTGGTCATCGGAGCCCAGGCCGGGTTGCCGGCCTCGGCCGGAAGGCTCTTGGTGTCGGAGACGGGCGGCTCCTCGTCGATCCGCAGCTCGAACGGAACATCCTTCAACTCCCGGAAGTCCTTACCGGGCTCGACCGACAACACCAACTGCTCGGCCGCGGCGCACTCTTCCTGCTTGTACTTCGACCAGCTCGACGCCGAGCCGGTCGCGAACCCCTGGTCACCGTCCTGGATTCTCGGGTACCCGCGCCCACAGTCCTCACCCTCGAGCGTCTTGAGGTGGACCTCCGTCTGGATGACCAGGCTGGTGGCATCCGAAGGACGCCGGAAGCTGACTCCCGCCCGCAGGGTCGACCCGGGGATCGTGCGCTTGATCAGGTAGTGCTTCGCCGCATCCTGGAGGTCGAACTTGTCCGAGTACAGGCCCGGGGCAACCACCGGCGCACCATCGGGCTGCGCGATCCCGTCGACCGGCGTACCGGAGAGCCGGAACGGACGGAACGCGCGGGTCGACAAACGATCCAGACCGGCTTCGAGGTCGGTGGTGGAGTCCGCGTCGTAGTAGTCGCCGCGACCCTCGCGAGCAACACACTGCAGTTGGCTGCGTGCCTTCGCGTTGACCCGGAACCCGACCACGTCGATCTTCAGATCGATGCCCTGCTTGGCGATCTCCTTCGCCACCACGCACGGGTCAGGCGCACACGTCGCCTCGCCGTCCGATACCAGCACGATCGTCCGCTGCCCGCTGGAGCCGAGGTCCTTCGCCGCCTGCTGCAGCGAGTATCCGATCGGCGTCTCGCCGTACGGCTTGTACTTCGCGATCGCGGCCTGCAGCGCGGGCCGGTTGTCGCTGCCGATCGGCACGCTCAGCTGGGTGTCGGTACAGGCGCCGGGCTGGCTCCGCTTGAACACGGTCGCGCCATAGACCCGTAGGCCGACCTCCGCGGTCGGAGGCAGCTTGCTCACCACCCGGGTCAGCGCGGTCCGGGCGGCCACGATCTTCGTCTGGCCGCCACCGGCGGGCTCCTTCATGGAGCCCGACGAGTCGAGCACCAGGACCAGCTTGCCTTTCTCGGGGTCGGCCTGCGCGGTACCGATCGACAGGCCGGCCAGCAGTACGGCCGCGATCAGGATCAGGGCCGCTGGGCGGCGGGCGCCCTGCGTTCGCATCATCGTTCGTCCTCCAGGTGGGATTCGCTATCGCAATCTTTGCAGTTTGCAATCGCGAATGTCAAGCCGCTTCGGTGCTGGATTTCAGGGTTCGCAAGTGCGAAGATGAGCCTCTCATCAGAGGGGGTCTCCAGCAGCGATGGATCAGACAGCGCACCACTTGCAACAACAGACCGAGCTGTACGGCGAGCCTCTCGGCGACCTGATGCGGCGGATCGGCGGCACCCTCGGGCTGACTCAGGCCCGGCTGGCGGAGGCGATCGGCCTGTCCGCACCGATGCTGTCGCAGTTGATGAGCGCCCAGCGGGTGAAGATCGGCAATCCCGCCGTCGTGTCCCGCCTGCACGCCCTGGACGAGCTCGCCATCCGGGTCGGCACCGACGGCCTCGAGCCGGCCGAGATCACCGCCGCCCTGGACCAGATCCGCGGGACCACCGGCGCCTTCACGAAATCGGTGCCGACGGCAAACATCGCGCGGCCGTCCGCGCGCACCGTAGTACGGGAGATCCAGGATCTGTTCCGCTCGGTCGCCTCGGCGGACGAGGTGCATCGGGCCGCCGACCTGATAGTTGCCCAGTCACCGAGTCTCGCCGAGTTGTTGCTCGTCTACGGCGCCGGGCGAACGGACGACGCAGTCGCACACTTCGAACGCCATCACTGACCGTCCCCGAGGTGAGGTCTGGCTTTTCGGGGGTTGTGCGGGGATGGTGAGGGTGGGCGTTGGAGCTCGTCTGGGGGACGCATGGTTCTTCGTTTGCCTGCCCGGGGCAACTGGTCCGGGCGCCTGATAGTCGCCGTACTCGCCATCGGGCTGCTCACCACCCTCGGGATCTCGGCGTCCGTCGCACCTCCGGACACCGTGAACCCTGTCGCTGACCAGGTCGCCGCGGCGCCGAAGTACGTCGTCCTCACCTTTGACGACGGGCCGCACCCGAAGTACACGACACAGATCCTCAGCCTCCTCTGGACCTACGGGGCCAAGGCAACCTTCTTCGAGATCGGCCAGAACGTGGCCCGCTACCCGGCTGTCACCAGGCGGGTCCACTGGCTCGGCCACAGCGTGCAGAGCCACACGTGGTCGCACCCGAACCTCCGGAACGTGTCCTGGGCGGCCTTCAAGTACCAGGTCCTCACCACAGACCGCTATATCCGCGCTCAGACCGGCTACACCCCGCGCTGCCTGCGACCGCCGTACGGCGCGGTGAACAGTCTCGTCTACAAGCGGGCAGCGAGCCTCGGCAAGACCGTTCGCCTGTGGACCGTCGACCCGCGTGACTGGTCCCGTCCTGGTGCTTCGGTGATCGCGAGCCGGGTGCTCGCGGGAGTGCGGAGTGGATCGGTGGTCCTGCTGCACGACGGCGGAGGCGATCGCAGCCAGACGGTTGCAGCGCTTCGGACGATCCTGAAGACCTTGAAGGCAAGGGGCTACGCGTTCTACTCGACTTGGTGCCGCTGATGCGTCCGGTATGCGTGGTAGTTGACGGGGCAACGGCGTGGGGGCTCGCATTTCGGGAGATCGCGCGGATGGTGGACGGGTGAGGTAGTGAGGCCACCCGACGCCCCGGGGGACGCATGGTTCTTCGTTTGACGCCCAGGGGCCGCCGCTTCGCCAGCGCGGCGGTCCTCGCATTGGTGATCGGCCTGATCACCACGATCACTATCGCCACGTCCTCCGCCAGAAAGCCGCCCGCCGGCCCGGCGGCGGCAGCACCGGTCGCGGCGGCTCCGCCGAAGTACGTGCTGCTGACTTTCGACGACGGTCCTGATCCGAAGTACACCCCGCAGATCCTCGACATCCTCGAGGCCTACGACGCGAAGGCGACGTTCTTCGAGGTCGGCCGGGAGATCGGCCGGCACCCGGAACTGACGCTCCGCATCCATCAACTCGGCCACAGCGTGCAGAACCACACGTGGACACACGCGGACCTCCGGGGCCTCTCCTGGATGACCTTCAAGGACCAGATCCAGTCGACCGACGAGGCCATCCGCGCCCAGACGGGCTACACCCCACGCTGCCTGCGACCGCCGTACGGCTCAGTGGACGCCGTGGTCACCAAGCGCGCCACCAGTCTCGGCAAGGAACTGGTCCTGTGGAAGATCGACTCACGCGACTGGACCCGCCCCGGCACGACGGAGATCGTGCGCCGCGCACTCACCGGAGTCCAGAACGGCTCGACCATCCTCTTCCACGACGGCGGCGGAAACCGCAGCCAGACAGTCGCCGCCCTCCCCCTCATCCTCAAAACCCTGAAATCCAAGGGCTACACCTTCCAATCCACCCACTGCTGACACCCACCCGCCGGGCCCCCACCACTCACCAACCTCGCCTGGTCAGCTCCAACCAAGCGGGCGGAGGGTGCGCTCCCGCGCAAAAAGGCAGGTTGGTGAGTGGTGGCGGTCCGGTCAGCCCGGCGGATGACCAGCACGCCACCTACTTCACCCCGGATAACAGGCGCCACGCTCACAAAGGCGTGCTGGGTCAGGATGCGCGGCTCTGGGTTCGGACAGGTGTGGATGGGGGGATCAGAGGGCGGTGATGAGGGGGACTACGTCGGCGATGGATTCGACGATTCGGGTGGGGCGGTAGGGGAAGCGGTCGACCTCGTGTTCGCCGGTTGAGCCTGAGAGGACCAGGATGCTGCGGAGGCCCGCCTCGAGGCCGCTGACGATGTCGGTGTCCATCCGGTCGCCGATCATCACGCTCGTCTCGGAGTGGGCCTCGATGCGGTTCAGTGCGCTGCGCATCATCAGCGGGTTCGGCTTGCCGACGAAGTACGGCGCTACGCCCGTGGCCCGGGTGATCAGCGCGGCGACGGATCCAGTCGCCGGGAGAGGTCCTTCGGTGGACGGGCCGGTCGGGTCCGGGTTGGTCGCCAGGAACCGGGCGCCGGCCGTGATCAACCGGATCGCCCTGGTGATCGCCTCGAACGAGTACGTCCGCGTCTCGCCGAGCACCACATAGTCCGGCGCCCGCTCGGTCAGCACGAACCCGATCTCGTGCAGCGCCGTGGTGAGACCCGCCTCACCGATCACGTACGCCGTACCGCCGGGTCGTTGGTCATCCAGGAACTGCGCGGTCGCGAGCGCGGACGTCCAGATCGCCTGCTCGGGCACATCGATGCCCCCGGCAAGCAACCGGGCGCGGAGGTCCCGCGGGGTGAAGATCGAGTTGTTCGTCAGCACCAGGAACTTCTTCCCCGACGCCTGCAAGGTCGCGATGAACTCGGAGGCGCCCGGAATGGCGCGCTCCTCGTGCACCAGCACGCCGTCCATGTCCGTCAGCCAGCTCTCCACCGGCTTGTGCTCCGTCACGCGCACCTCTCAGGTCTCGGCAACGGTGCTCCGAGCAACCAAAGCCCGCTGACAGCTGGTAGTGCATCCACGCCACATGCTAGTGCGCCGTCTCAGCTTGCGTCGGCGGCCAGGGTGCGGAGTTTTTCGACCATGAGGTTGGGGTCGTCGGCGGAGTAGACGGCTGAGCCGGCGACGAAGACGTCGGCGCCTGCTTCAGCGCAGCGTTCGATGGTTTCGGCGGAGACGCCGCCGTCGATCTGGATCCAGATGTCGAGGCCGTGCTTGGCGACCAGGTCGCGGGTCCGGCGGATCTTCGGCAGGCAGATATCGAGGAACTTCTGGCCCCCGAACCCGGGCTCGACCGTCATGATCAGCACCATGTCCAGCTCGGACAGGATGTCCTCGTACGGCTCGATCGGCGTGGCCGGCTTCAGCGCCATCGAGGCCCGCGCGCCCTTCGCCCGGATCTCCCGCGCGGTCCGGATCGGCGCCTGGCACGCCTCGATGTGGAAGGTGACGCTCGAAGCACCCGCCTCGACGTACCCGGGCGCCCACCGGTCCGGATCCTCGATCATCAAGTGGCAGTCGATCGGCATCGGGGCCGCCTTGACCAGCGACTCGACCACCGGCACGCCAAGGGTGAGGTTGGGGACGAAATGGTTGTCCATCACGTCGACGTGCAACCAGTCCGCGTTCGACACCTTGGCGGCCTCGTCGGCGAGCCGGGCGAAATCAGCGGTCAGGATGCTCGGTGCGATCTGAATACCCATGGGACCCGCGAGTCTACCGACGCTCCCGCAGCCACCGGACGACCTGGTCCACCTCTTCGACCACGTCGACCCCAGCAGGCACCGGCGGCCGCCGCACGATCACCACCGGTACACCCAGCGCGCGAGCAGCCTCCAGCTTGGCCGAAGTCATGTCCCCACCGCTGTCTTTGGTCACCAGTACGTCGATCCGCTGGTCCCGCAGCAGATCCAGCTCAGGCTGAAGCGAGTAGGGCCCTCGAGACAGGATCAGCTCACACCACGACGGCCGCGGTTCCGGCGCGTCCACACACCGCGCCAGCATCCACACTCCTACCTCGGCGAACGCGTCCAGCTCCTGCCGCCCGATCGTCAAGAAGGCGCGAGCACCAACGGATGGCAGTACGGCAGCAGCTTCGTCGGTCGACCCAACCCACACCCACCGGTCACCCAGCTGCTCACGCCACCCCGCACGTCGCAGTACGAGCAAAGGCAGTCCAACCGCCCGCGTCGCCTCCACCGCATGCTCGGTAATCGTCGCCGCGAACGGATGAGTGGCGTCAACCACACAGTCCACCTTGTTGTCTCGCAGCCAAGCCGTCAGCCCGTCGACCCCACCAAAGCCACCCAGCCGTACCTCACCGTCCGGCACCCGAGCCTCCGCCGTCCGCCCAGCCAGCGAGGACACCACAGACAACCCCGGCTCGTCCGCGAGCGCGTCAGCCAACTGCCGCGCCTCACCGGTCCCGCCGAGCAGTAATACCTTCACCTCAGTGCCGAGCGCGGGTGGTCGAGTAGAGGTGGCTGTCGCGGAAGTTCTCGGCGGCGAGGACCTTGCCGACGACGATCACCGCGGTGCGCAGTACGCCGGCTTCGTGGACCTGCTCGGCGATGTCGGCGAGGGTGCCACGGAGGATCACCTCGTCGTCGCGGGAGGCCCGGGCGACGACGGCGACCGGGCAGTCGTCGCCGTAGCTCGGGGTGAGTTCCTCAACCAGGCGGTCGATGTGCTGGACCGCGAGGTGCAGGACGATCGTGCTGCGGCTGGCGCCGAGGGTGGTGAGGTCCTCGCCGGGCGGCATCGCGGTGGCGCGGGCGGCGATCCGGGTCAGGATCACCGTCTGGCCGACCTCGGGGACCGTCAGTTCGCGCTTGAGCGAAGCCGCTGCTGCTGCGAACGCCGGTACGCCGGGCGTCACGTCGTACGGGATCCCGAGTGCGTCGAGCCGGCGCATTTGCTCGGCCATCGCGCTGAAGACCGAGGGGTCGCCCGAGTGCAGGCGAGCCACGTCTTCGCCGGCGGCGTGAGCACTCTGCAGCTCCCCCACGATCTCGTCGAGGTTCAGCTGCGCGGTGTCGATCTTGCGGGCACCGGGAGGGCAGTGGTCGAGGAGCTCCACCGGCACCAGCGCACCGGCGTACAGGCAGACCGGTGAAGCGGCGATCAGGTCGCGGCCGCGGACGGTGATCAGGTCGGCCGCGCCCGGTCCCGCGCCGATGAAGTGGACGGTCACTTGGTCACGCTCCAGATCGTCACGGGCATCGCGGGACGCCATCCGGTCATGCCGCCGACGGGCGAGGCGCGCTGGACCGACAGGCGGACCAGGTCGCCGCCGAGCTCGGCGTACCACTTCGCGATCAGCGCCTCGGTCTCCAGCGTCACGCCGTTGACGACCAGCCGACCGCCGCTCCTGAGCGCGTTCCAGCAGGTCTCGATCACCCCGGGAACCGTCGCGCCGCCGCCGACGAACACCGCGTCCGGCGCCTCAAGCTCGGCCAGGTCGTCCGGCGCCTCGCCGACAACCGTCCGTACTGCGACGCCAAGGCTCGCCGCGTTCCGGTCGAGCCGCTTGGCGCGATCGGGGTCGCGCTCGATCGCCACCGCGCGACAGGTCGGGTGATGCCGCAGCCACTCGATCGCGATGCTGCCCGCGCCGCCGCCAACGTCCCACAGCAACTGCCCCGGCACCGGCGCCAGCCGCGACAACGTGACCGCCCGGACCTCCCGCTTGGTCAGCTGCCCATCACTCTCGTACGCCGAATCCGGCAACCCGGGCGACGTCGGCAGCAAAGGCGCACCGATCCCCGCCTGGCAGAGCACCCCGATCACGTTGAGCGCGTCGACCTCGTCGTTCCACGCGTCAGCGCGGGACGTCCTGACCCGCTCGTCCGTCGAACCCAGTTGCTCGAGCACGGTGAATTCACTCGCGCCATAACCCCGCTGAGTCAAGGCCGCTGCGACCTCCGCCGGGGTGTGAGCACCCCAACTCAGTACTACGAGACGCCGGCCCGGCTGGATCTGTGGATGCACGAGTTCGAGGGGATGCCCGACCAGGCTGATCACCTCGACCTGGTCCTGCGGCCAACCGAGCCGCGCACACGCCAGCGACACACTCGACGGATGCGGAATCACCCGCACAGCAGCCGCACCGAGCAACCTGGCCAGAGTCGTCCCGATCCCGTGGAAGGTCGGGTCGCCACTCGCCAGCACGCAGATCCTCTGCCCACGATGAGCCGCGAGCAGCCCTGGCAACGACTCTGACAACGGCGAAGGCCAAGCAATCCTCTCCTGCCGCCGGCTCGCTCGCTCTTGCCGCCCGCTTCCTCGCTCGTGGTGCCCGCTATCGTCACCGGGCTGCTCGCCTTCGGGCACCAGCGCCAACTGCCGAGCGCTCCCCATCAGCACGTCGGCGGACTCGATCGCCTGCCGCGCCGGCTGCGACAACCCCTCCCAGCCATCCGCCCCGATCCCCACAACGGTCAACGGCTCAGCACTCCGCGCCGCCTCGACCAGCGGTTGAAAGGCAGCGCCCCTCGCCGGCTCAGGCATTGCCCAGCACCTTGGTCACGGTGATCTCGATAACCACCCGCTGCGGATTGACCCGGGGCTGCCGGTACCGCTCGGCGTACCGGCGCTCCGCATCGGCCACCCGCTCGGGATCGTCGCTCACGATCGCCCGCCCCTCGAGCGTGGACCAGCGTCGCCCGTCCGTCTGATTCACCGCGACAGCCGCCCCCTCCGGCCCCGCCGCCCGAACCAGCCGCGCCTTGTGCGAAGTCCCCGAGCAGATCACCCGCGCGATCCCCGTCTTCACATCCAAAGTCACCCCGACCGGCACCGAATGCACAGTCCCATCCCCCCGAACCGTACTCAGCACCCCCAGCTGCCGCTCCGTCCAGAAGTCGACAAACCCCCCGGACAACTCACTCAGCGGTAGCAGCACCCCCCGATCGTAGTCAGCCCCCACCAACCCAACCCGCCCGGGAGTTGTCCGGGCGGGCCGTTGCTGTGGTGGCCGGACCCCGTCAGGTCAGGCGCTGACTGTGCGCGCTGCGCTCGACGCCCGACCTGGGTTGTGCCCGGTCCGCACGCACGTGACAGCGACGTACAGGCTCTTCTTTGCCATGGCAGTCGTGAGCAGCAGGGTCGAGCGCGTCGCGCCTCCGACGGCCTTGCCGGCCGAGTACCACTGATACGCGTACGAGGTGCAGCCCGGCGACCAGGTGCCGACCGAGACTCCGACGGTTCGCTTCGCCTGGACTGTCCCGGTGACTGCAGGAGCCTTCGTCGCCTTCGACGCGACACCCCGCGCCACCACCACGGCCGCCGAGGTCGCTGTCGTGCTGGCGGAACCTGCCCTCGACGCAGTCACAGTGACGCTCAGCTTGTGCCCGAGCCGGGCCGCCGGCACCAGGTACGTCGAACCCGTCGCACCGCTGATCGCCACGCCGTTGTCACGCCACTGGTACTTCGCACTGGTGGCCGCTGGCGACCAGGTTCCCGGGTTCGACTTCACCGTCACCCCGACCTGCACCGGACCAACCATCGCCGGTGCCTTCGTCATCGCCAGCGGCTTGGGCGTCACCGTGAACGCCTTCGCCAACGTCGCCGACTTCCCCGCGAACGACGTCACCACAACATCACGCACACCAGCAGGTGCCGTCCCCAGCAGGAATCCCACAGTCGCCGTGGTCCGATCCGCCGACACCGACGTCACCCTCCCGGTCACCGCTGGCATCCCGGCCGCCGTCAACCGCACCACGTCCTTCAGATGCAGCGAAGTCCCCTTCAGCGTCACGCCGATCGCACTACCGACCACCGCAGCCTTCGGCGTCACGCTCTGAACGCCAAACACCGCCCCACCACACAATGGCGTCTCACAGACCCCTGTCACCTTGAACTTCAAGGCTGACGTCTGTGATTCGGGAAGGCTGAGTAACAAGACCTGAGCTGCCGCGGTGTCAGCGCCGTCGCAGCTGAACGCCCCACCTGGGGTACTGGACCAGCAACTCTGGATACCCGACGTGGTCCAACCGTTGAGAGTCGGCGAGGGTCCATCGACGACCTGGTTGCTGGCGTCACCGGTGACGCGTTCGTACCGGCCCTGCTGGAACGTCACGCACGCATTGGGCTTGGTGCTGGTGACCTCACCAGTCAGTGGACCGAAACCATAGGCAACCGACGGGGACTTCGTACACTCCGCGGCTGGCCCCGCCGCAGTAGAGAGCCGAGCCGTCTCCAAGGAGAAAGATCCCGCCGGGCCGAAGTCCGGGTCGTTCCACACAACCACCTGGTAACCCGCCGATCCGCGAGCCACGCAGCGCATCTCCCCGAAGGTCTTGCACTGCGGCTCACCGGACAGCTTCAGGACGGCGGCACCGATGCCGTTGGCCGCGTCGCGCGTGTTGACGACGAACTGGTCCGTGGCGGCACCCGGGACCTTGAAGCAGCGCAGAGCCGAGGCGTCCGCGATCGTCCCGGTTCCCGAGATAGCACCAACCGCAGTCGAGCCTACGGTCGTGCATCCACGAGCCGTAGACGTGATGTCCCGTCGCGCCACCCGATAGCCGGCGGTCACTTCACTGCCGACGAAGAGGACCGTATAGGCCTTGCCGGCATCCATCTGGCAGAAGGTGAATTCGGCAGCACCCGTCTCGCCCACGCACCGCTGGCCGGCGTCATCCGCCGCCCTGATGAAGGCGCGCGCGGAGCCCGCGGATCCCGTCCGGGCGTACTGGAAGGCCTCGTGCGCACTGTGACCGGACGCTGGGACGACAAAGCACTTGCTGAACTTCTCGGGAGTCAGAGCCACGGCCGAACCGCCGGTCGTGGTGAAGTCGCTCTGCGGCAACGTCTGGCACCCGGTCGTGGTGTCCATCCGCGGAACGGCCAGACGGTAGGCGTTGCCCTCCTGGTACGGAGCCCGATGGATCAAGGCCCGGAAAGGCGCCGTGCCCGTGAGCTTGCAGACCGGCGGCTCGACCAACCACCCCCATGAGCAGATCGAGGCACCAGTGGCATCCTTGATGTCACCTTCGCTGACCCTTTGCCCGGTCGGCTCGACCGGCACCACCTCGGCGCCGGCAGGAGACGCGAGGGTGACGCAGTCGTACTGGCTGGTCCCTGCAAAGGTTCCGGTGTGCGCGGCGAAACTATCGGCTGCCTGAGCAACACATCCATCGGTCGAAGTCAGCGGGAAGATCGCGATCCGCTCAGCGGCACCAGCCACGAAGGTGTACTTACCCGGTTCGAGCTGGCAGTGCAGCAGATTGTCGCAGCGCTCGAGCCCGTCCGCGCCATAGGCTCCCCGGCTGCCTTCGGCCTCGCTGCTGGTCCGGCCGTCGATCCGGTAGGTACTCGCAGTCCCGACCGTCAGCTCGCGGCACCGGCTGCCGGCTGGTGCCGTCGGCGCCGCCGCACCGAAACTGGTGGTTCCGGTCGGCGTGCAGCCGACCGGGTTCGACAGCCTGCCGATGGTCAGCGAGTAGTCCGTTGACGCCACGCCGGGGTAGAGCTCGGAGAGCACCCGGAAAGGGCTGGTCCCCGCGAGCAGGCAGCCGTCATGGTCGAAGTCGGTCACACAGGCCGTTGCACCCGAGCTATCCACGATCCTCGTCTTCGCCGCGGATCCGCCGCCGGAAGTATCGGAGCGGGCGAGGATCCGATCCCCTGCCTGGGCGTCGATCGGCTGGCAGTCGAGGGATACCGGAGACTCACCGACTTTCTGCAGCAAGGGCAGCGCCCAGCTGGTGCCGACCTGGTCTGCACAGCCGGCGGAGCTGCCGAGGGCAATTGCCGAAAGGTGGAAAGTGAGTCCCTCTTCGCCGTACGCATTGTCGAGCAAGACGGTGTAGGTGCCCGCAGGCAGATCGCAACTGTCGCCATCTGACGGCGATCCACACTGCGCCTGTCCGGCCTGGTCGTAGATCTCGCGCTGCACAGACTCCGCCGTACCTGACCCCGGCGTATAGCGGATCGAGTGCAGGCCCGCGTTTGTCGTGATCGAGCGGCACGTCGTTTGCCCGAGCGGCAGAGTCCCCGTCGCCACCGCAGCACCCGGGTCCCCGAACGGTGCGAGCGGCAGCGCAGTACAGCCGACCGGAGAGTTCAACCGAGCCAGGTGCAAGGTGTAGCTAGGGTTCTGGCCGTTCAACGCTGTGACCAAGGCCCGGTACGGCGCATCGCCGGTCAATGTGCAACGGCTGCCGATCCACCAGTCGACCTGGCACACCTCGCTACCCGCGACGTCGTAGACCTTCGCGGCGCTGACCGCGGGGCCGAAGCGCAGTACGTCGCCTGCGGTGCCGCCGAACTGGAAGCAGTCGCCGACCATCCCCACAGGAAGTTCGCCGGGCTTGCCAGCTGCCGCCGGCGAGAGATCCGCCGCGCTCAGTGCCTGACAACTCGAGCCAAGAAGGGAAGCAGCCGACAGCTTGTAGTCCCCGGTGTTATAGGTGCCGGTCACCGTCAACGTGTACGAACCGACCGCACCGAGTTCGCAGCGGGTCAGCGAACGAAAGATCTCGCACGACCCGTCATGTCCTGCGAGCGTGGCGACGACGCCAAAGTCCTCGTTCGTCACGGTGAACCGCACCAGCACGGACTCCTGGGGGACCGTTGTGGTCACGGAGTAGGTGTCGGTCTCACCGTCGGAGATGGAATCGCAGGAGATCACGGTCGACCAGGCAAGCGCACCTCCGCAGGTTTCCACGGCCTTCGCGGCGTTCTTGGCCGGCCTCGTCAGGTCTGGAGCCGCTGGCCTGCTGTCCACCGGTTCCTTCGGCTGGTTCTTGTCAGGGGTGGGCTTTCCAGCCTCGGAGGGCGCCGCCGGCTCGACACTGCCTGATGTGATGTCGGGAGGACCGGCGGCCGTCGCGGGCGTTGCCTGCAGCACGGAGCCGAGTAGAGCGATGGCGGCGGTGCAAAGAACGATCGCCCGGGACCACTTGGGCGTGCGGCGGCGCACGGCGAACTTGGCTGTCAAAGGTCCTCCCCAGATGCTCACCCCGAGCGGGCGGAGCCTAACAGCAGGTGGGGACAACCCGCGATGAAGTTGCATGTTGTTGCAACCAGGACAGCCCGCCCGGGAACATCCGGGCGGGCCGTGCTGTGGTGGCGGTCCCCTCAGGCCGGCACCTGGTCAGAGTCAGCCGATGTCTCGGCGGCGGAAGGTTGTTAGGCCCGTCAAGGCCAGGGCTGCGGCTATGGCGGCTAGCCAGATGACTGGGGCGGCTGTGAAGTCGCCGCCTGGGAGGCGGGGGGTGTGGGCGTACGGCGAGATGTCCATCAAGCCCTGCGGGAGGTCGAAGATCGGGCCGAACTGGCCGAGCAGGACGAAGGCTACGAACAGGCCCCAGGCTGCTGTGATGAGTTTCGGGGCCAGGCCGAACAGGAGCACCACGAGGGCCGTGACCAGCCAGATCGCCGGGAGTTGGATCGCGGCAGCGGCCAGCATGCGGGGTACTTGGCTGCCCATATTGTCCAGGGAGGCGCCGCTCGAGATTCCCGAGCCGAGGCCGCCGAGCATGATCAGTACTCCGGTGCCGAACAGCGCCATCGCCACGTGGCTCCCCAGCCAGCGGGCGCGGGTGACGCCGGTTGCGAGCAGTGGTTCGGCTCGCAGCGCAGTCTCTTCGGAGCGAAGGCGGAGTGCGGCCTGGATGCCGTACGCCGACGCCAGCAGCCCGAGGATCCCCATCTCGGCGGAGAGGAACGAGTCGGTGAGGCCGCTCACGCCACCGAGCTTCTCCACCAGGTCCTTGGCGCTCTGACTGCTGACGAAACCGTCGACGTCACTCGCGATGTTGCCCACGACGAACCCGAGTAGCAGGAAGCCGAATCCCCAGCCGTACAACGATCCCCGGTGCAACCGCCACGCCAGAGCGAGCGGGGAGCGCAGCGATGGCGCCGCGGTCGCTGGACCCGGGCGAGGCCGGATAAGGCCCGCCCCGACGTCCCGCCGCCGGATCAACGCGAACGCCGCACTGACCAGAACCACCATCAGCGCAAGTGGAGCCAGTACTACGAGGAAGCGGTCCCCCGCGTACGGGCGGATCTGCTGCGCCCAGCCGATCGGCGACAACCACGAGATCCAGCGCGCGCCCCCTTCCGAAGCGGAGTCGCCGAGCGCCCGGAGTACATAACTGACTCCCAGGGCCACGGCGATCAGGCCGTTCGCGGTCCGAGCGCCTTCCGTCACCTGGGCAGCGACCGCGGCGACGGCTGCGAACGCGAGACCGGCGGCGGCCCAGGTGAGCCCGAAGGCGAAGGATCCAGACGCGGGCAATCCCACGCCGATCAAGCTCAAAGCGGTCAACAGACCGAGTACCAGCACAGTCGAGACGGACACGATCAGGGCAGATGTCAGAGCCGCGTACCGGCCGAGTACGCCCGCGCTGAGCAGCTCGAGGCGCCCCGTCTCCTCCTCGGTCCGGGTGTGCCGGACCACGAGGAGTGCGGCCAGCAGGCCGACCAACAGCGCGCCGAACGAGGTCAGCTTGAACAGCGACACCTCTCCCAGCGAGGTGGGATCGAAAATCCTGCCGTACAGGGAGACCAGCGCCGGCGATGAGTTGGACGTCTCCGCCGCCGAAACGCGGTCCTGCACCTCCGGGTACAACGAGATGGACGCCTGTGCCGAGCTCGCCGCCATCCCGACGAACACCAGGATCCAGACCGGCACGATTACCCGGTCACGCCGGAGAGCGAGCCGTACGAGGGTCGAAGTACCAGCGAAATCGTTCATCGGACAGCCCCGACAGGCTCGGGTGCGACAGCGTCGTCCTCGTAGTGGCGCAGGAAGAGCTCCTCCAGCGTCGGAGGCTGCGCGACCAGGCTCTTGATACCGCTCGCGGCGAGCTGCTTCATCAGGCCCTCCAGCTGCGCGGTGTCCACCTCACAGCGGACCCGGTTGCCTTCGACATCCAGTCCGTGGACGCCGGGCAACTGGGCCAGGCCGTTCGGCGCGGCGGCGAGCTCGGCCTGGATCGACGTCCGGGTGAGGTGACGCAGATCGGCGAGGGTGCCGGTCTCGACCACCTTGCCGCGGCGGATGATGCTGATCCGGTCGCAGAGCGCCTCGACCTCGGACAGGATGTGGCTCGAGAGCAACACAGTCCGGTCGCGGTGACGCTCCTCCTCGATGCACTGCCGGAACACCTCTTCCATCAAGGGGTCCAGGCCCGAGGTCGGCTCGTCCAAGAGCAACAGCTCGACGTCGGAGGCGAGCGCGGCGACCAGAGCGACCTTCTGCCGGTTGCCCTTGGAATAGGTGCGGCCCTTCTTGGTCGGGTCGAGGTCGAACCGTCGCAGCAGGTCGTCCCGCTTCTTCGGGTCCAGGCCACCGCGCAGCCGGCCGAGCAGGTCGATCACCTCGCCGCCGGTCAGGTTCGGCCACAGGTTCACGTCACCCGGGACATAGGCGAGCCGTCGGTGCAGTTTCGCGGCGTCGCGCCACGGGTCGCCGCCGAGCAGCGACACATCGCCTTCGTCACCGCGTAGCAGCCCGAGCAGGACCCTGATGGTGGTGGACTTCCCGGCTCCGTTCGGGCCGAGGAATCCGTGCACCTCGCCGGTGGCGACCTCCAGGTCGAGCCCGTCGAGTGCGTGCGTACTTCCGTACGACTTGTGCAGTCCAGAGACAACGATGGCTGATGTCATGATTCATAACGTACACTTCATTCAGAAGAATGTGAATCTTACTAACGTGTCTCTCACGAATCAGGGATTCCGGTCACCCAGAGGGGATGATGTGGCGGTGAGCGCATCCAGGGAACGAGACGAAGAGGCGGTCCAGCGGTACGCCGAACAGTTCGGCAACGTGCTGGCTGAGACGGGCTGGCCGCGTATGTCGGCCAGAGCCTTCGCTGCCATCCTCGCGAGCGAACACGGCCGGCTGACCGCGGCGGAACTCGCCGACCGGCTCCAGGCCAGCCCTGCCGCCATCTCCGGCGCGGTCCGGTACCTGCTGCAGCTGCGGCTGGCGACCCGCGAGCGCGATCCGGGCAGCCGGCGGGACGTCTATGTGGTTCAGGACGACTTCTGGTTCGAGACCATGATGGCGCAGGACGGCGGCCTGGTGCGGTGGGAGGACATCCTCACCCAGATGCTGCAGGCAACGGGTTCCGGCACCGAGGCGGACCGGCGGATCCGGGCGACGCTCGGCTTCACCCGCTTCATCCGGGACGAGGTCGAGGGCCTGAAGGACCGCTGGATCAAGCGCAAGGCCGAGATCGACGCCGAACTGGACGCGGAGTACGACAGCTGAAGCGGGGGCTGGGCTGGAGATCCCCAACCCAGCCCCCGTGGTTCATCGCAGCGAGCTGGCCGCGACCTCGTCAAGGGCCTGCTGGAGCAGCGGGTTCACCTTGGTCTGCAGGGTCTTCGACTTCGGCAGATGTACTGCGTTACCGTCCACCGGACCGTCGACCGGGTAGACCGAGAGTTCCGCCGGCAGCGGACTCGTACCGCAGACCTGGTCCTTGCCCGGCAGTTCGCCGGTGAAGACGAACCGGTCCCCGATCTCCTCCGCACACGCCGACGCCGAGCCGACGTACTGACCGTGCTGGCCCTCGTCGTCGATCGCGACGAACCGGGTGGCCTGCTTGGTGGCCTCGTGCGTCCGGAGCGATCCCTCGTACGCCGTGGCCGGGTCGAGCTCACCCTGCACGATCAGCATGCGAGGCGATCCCTTCAGATCCAGCTTGCGGTCCTGCGGGGCGTACTTCCAGAACGCGCAGAACGGGACGCCGTTCATGTAGCCGAAGAAGTCGTACTTCTTCGCCATCCGGTCGGCTTCCTTGGTGTAGAAGTTCGGGTCCTTGTTCCAGGCGGTGTCGTTGCAGCGCACCGTCGTACCGATGGCACCGAGGTTCACCGGCTGGTCGGGCGAGGTGGCCTTGGCAGCCTCGGCGCGCCCGTCGGCGAGAACGCCCTTCAGCGAGTCGACCTGCGTCGCCGCGATGGTGGACGCGGCCGCCGCGGTCACGCCGTACCGGGCTCGCAGCGCGGCAAGGGTGTCGAAGGCCTGCAGCTCGGGCGACAGGCGTGCCCAGGCACGGTCGACGTGCCCCAGCTCGACCTTGCCGGACTCCGAAGGCGCCTTGGTGAACTCGTCGTGCACCAGGACGTCGAGCGTCGCCCGGATGAAGCGGGTGTTGCCGTAGATCGCGCTGTAGATCAGGCCGTCCAGGTTGTAGCCGGTGACCGAGCTCTCGCCCTCCTTGACCAGCGTGGTCAGCTGAGCGCGGACGCCGTTGTACTTCGCCTTGACCTGGGCCGTGGTGCTCCCGAGTCCCTGGATCTGGTCGGCGTGCCGGGCGATCCACGGGAACAGCTGGGTGTCGCGCCGGCGCTGGCCCGAGAACGGGTCGAAGTTCACGTTGTCCCACTGGGTGTGGGTCCAGTCCATGTTCGAGTCGAGCACGAAGCGGCCGACCTTCGACGGATACGTGTCGGCGTACCAGCCGCCGAGCCAGGTGCCGTAGCTGTAGCCGATGAAGTTCAGCTGACGCGCCTTGAAGAGCGCGCGCAGGAAGTCCATGTCGTACACGGTCTGCTGGCTGCTGACGAACTGGCCGAACTCGGTGGCCGAGCACGCGTCGGCGTACAGCTTCGCCTCGGCCACCTCGGCCTGGTGCGTGAGCTTCGTGCGCTCCTTGTAGTCCGGCGTCACCGGCAATGCGTTCAGCGCCTCGGCAGTGGTGATGCACTGCAGTGGCGTACTCGCGCCGAAGCCGCGCGGGTCGAAGCCGAGCAGGTCGAAGTCGCTGAACAGCTGCGGCTTCTCAGTGGCCAGCGAGGCCGACAGTGAGACGCCGGCACCGCCCGGGCCGCCGGGGTTGCTGGTCATCAGGCCTTTCGCCGTACCGGTGGCCTTGCTGTAGGAGATCGCGACCTGGACGTCCGGGTGCGCGTCGGGGTGTGCCCAGTCCATCGGCACGTTCACCTTCGCGCAGTTGGTCGTCGGGGCCTGCGGGTAGAGCCGCTTCACCGCGGCGTCGAACGAACAGACCGACCACGTGATCGGCTGGTCGAGGTACCGCTGCGGGATGGACGGGGTCTTCGGATCCGACGGCTTGGAGGCCGCCGACGCCGTACTGACGCCAAACAGTGGGGCTACCAGAACAGCAGCCAGGACCACCGCGAGCTTTTGAGGTTTGAACACGCTGAGACTCCTGTGTTTCCGGGCGGTCAGGATGCTGCAACCTAAGACTTTCCAGCCCGGCTTGCCAGGCATCGGGCCGACGTCAAGGGCAATCCCTCAGTCAAAGTTCATGCACCGTGAAGATCGTGCAGTAGATCGGCGGGGACTCCAGGCCTGGGTAATAGAGCCGCCCAGCGTCGTCCGTCAGCTTGAAATACGCCGTCGACGCGCCGACTTGTGACGGCGCTTGCAGCTTCATTCGGACCGTCACCACCTCACCCGGTACTGCGTCTGGCAGGTTCGCGCGGGCCGGAGATCGCAGCCAGCCCGGGGTCCCCGCTGCGCCCTGCCGGGTCAACCACCGGTCATGCCAGGGCCGCTCCCCACTGTTGCGGATCTCCCAGCTCTTCTCGAACGCCTGATCCAAGATCACCCGGGTCCCGTCCGGCACGGTCTCCCCCACGAGCTCCGCGCGATCCTCCGGATGGTGGTCCGCGGGGACCGAACCACCGAGTGACATCGGCTGGACGTGGCGGCGTACGTCCCGTTGCGACATCTCCTTGCCGGCCCGGACGGCTGCGTCGAGTTCCATCAGCTGGTTCACCAGGGCACTCCCCGCGCCGAACGACACGTCGTACCACTCGATCAGCTCGCGGCTCGGCTTGGTGTGGCCGCGTTCGACTCTGGACAGGTGGCCCTTGTCCCAGCCGGACAAGGTGGCCGCGCGGGTGAGCGGCACGCCGGCGGCCTCCCGCAGTTCCCGCATGCGGCAGCCGATCACGTATCGCGCCTGCGCTGGCCTCACGGTGCTCTCCCCAGCCTCACCGTTATCCGTCTACGAAGTTTAGCCGCAAATGGTCAATGATTTTCGTTGCCTACTGCGACAACACGGTGACTGTCTGATTCTCTGCAGGTAGTGCCAGATCGCCAAGGACTTGCCCCGAGTCTTCAGCGACTGTTTCCCAGCGAAGGGACCACTCTCATGCGGACCGCCCTCTCCCGCACCATCGCACGCCTCACTGTTACCACTCTTCTCGGTGGTATCGCCGTCGCCGGCGGCGTGGCGCTGCCCGCGCACGCCGCCACCGGCACCGTCGTCACCGACAGCGGACTCGGAGTCACCATCCGGTCCGGCAACGCCACCAAGTTCGCCTCGGTCGGCACCCAGCCGAACGGTCCGGTCGAGATCGACTGCCAGCTCTACGGCGAACCCGTCACCGGCAAGTTCGGCCGCAGCCTGATCTGGGACCACATCCCCGGCAAGGGCTTCATCTCCGACTCCTACGTCAACACCGGCAGTTCCGGGCTGGTCGCGCCGCTGTGCACGAGCAACCCGCGCGCCGACGCCGCCATCGCCTGGTACGTCGCCCGCAACGGGTCCACCGCCTTCCAGGGCTACTGCGAGATGGCCGCGGAGAACTCCTACGGCAAGACCGGGATCTGGGCCTCGGCCAAGGCGGACTGGAACGACGCGGTCGCTCGCGGTGTGGCCCATCGGGGTGACCTGAACCCGCCCAAGGGAGCACTCGTCTTCTGGGACCTCGCAGCGCCGTACGGGCACGTCGGCGTGGCGCGCGGTGACGGCTACTTCTGGGCAACCAGCGTGAACAACAAGATCGGACTCGCCAAGCTCCCGTACTTCTCCTCCTACCTCGGCTGGGCCTGGCCGAACTTCTGACCGCCCCGACAGTGAGCTGCCCGCAAAGCCCTCCCCCTCCGGCCTCGCGGGCAGCTCACTCTTCTGCTCGTGCTTTTGCTTGGGAGAACCGACCGAACGGTACGGGCGAGGTACGGGTGAGGTACGGGCAGCGGGTAGTTGCTGCTGGCACCTACCGTGCGGCTACGGCACGGAACACGTTCGGGTCGTCCAAGGAGGAACAGAACTAGATGAGGAACATCCTGCGTCAACGTCGCAGCCGTAGCGTCGTCGCCGCCACTGTGCTGGCAGGCGGTCTGGTGGCGGGCGTGACCACGGCGGTTCACGCGGACCTGACCAGCTCGAGCACGCCGACGTCTTCGGCCTCCGTCGGGTCCCCTCCCGCCGCGACGGCCGCTACGGCCGCTACGGCTGAGAACGAAGCGACCGCCGCGAGCTGTTACAGCACCTACCTGGCCTACGGCAGCCGTGGCACCTGCGTGAAGCAGCTCCAGTCGAAGCTGGGTGCGCTCACCGTGGACGGCGTGTACGGCGCGGCGACGCGGAGCCGCGTCCGGGCGTTCCAGGCCGACGGCCGCCTCACCGTCGACGGCAAGGTCGGCCCCCAGACCTGGCGCAAGCTGCGGACCTTGGGCAAGGCGCTGGGATGGAGGTCCGGGGTCACCGTGTACATGTGCAAGGAAAGCTCGACGTGGTTCCGCTACTCCGTGTGGAACAACGCGCGCAAGAACGCCTACTGGAGGCTGTACACGTCCGAGATGTACATCGAAGGATCCGCCATCCTGAACAACCGGATGGAGAGCCAGGGCACGACCGCCGCTCGAGCGCGCGACAGCAGGAAGCTCTGGGTCTGGCTCGACCGCGAGGGATCGACGACCACTACCAGCGTGCGCGACTTCTCGCCGAGCACCCTGCCCGCCTGCGTCTAGGCGCGTGCTGATCTGTACGAGCTGACGCAGCGGTTGCGTCAGTTCGTACAGACGCACTGCAAGGGTCTGGATCGTTCCGATCAGGCTGCCGCGAACTCCTCCACCCGAGTTAGCCAGTCGTCCACAAGCGCTCGATAGAGAGCGTGGTTCTGGACGGGAAGATCATGATCAGACCGATCCAGTACTGCGTACGTCGCGCGCGGGTAGTCGTCCAGCAGGGGCCACGCGTCGGCGTACCCCGTCATGGTGTCCTGGCGCCCGGTGACGATCAGCGTCGGAGCTTCCAATCGCGTGGCCGGGTCGAAGCTCAGGGCGTACCCGTCCCGCTGGATCTTCCCGAGAAACTCGAGATCGGCCTGCTCCTCGGCCGGCAGGTAGAACCGCTTCTGCTTGTCCCGATGAGCTTCCAGGTACTCCGCGGTCTGCACGAGCGGCCGCGGATCCTCATCAGTCGCAAACCTTTCGTCCGCGATCCACGGCGCGTACTCCGGCAGCGTCCTCTTCGCCCGATCCACGACGATCCCCGGAACCCTCAGGAGCAACCCCAGGACCTGCGCAGGATCCCGATGCACCAACCCCCGCGCATGCAACCCACCCGCTGACGTCCCCGCAACCGCGTACCGCTCGTCCCCCACGACATCGCCGATCACTCGCGCGATGACCGCGAGCATCCCGTCCTGATCCTTGATCCAGTCCCGGGCCGGCGTTCTCCCTGTCCCCGGCGGATCCAGATAGATCCGCCGCCACCCCGGATGCCCTGCAAACACAGGCTCATGAACCTCCTGAGCCTCCCCGTTCGCATTCCCCCACCCAGGCAGAAACACCAAAGGCCGCCCGGCACCCACAGCCTCGTAGTACACCGGCAGGTCATCCACAAGACTGATCACCAGCCCGACGTTAGCGGGCGATCGGCAGCGGCAGGTCGGCGGCAACCACGCGGAACTCGGCCGCGATCGCACCGTCGGTGGTGACGTCAAAGCTGTTGAACTGGACCCGTTGGTCGACGATCAGCCACAGCTCGACCCGATAGCCGTTGCCGTCAGGCCTGGCTGTCGGTTCGGTGATGGGCGGGTCGGCCAGCAACGCCGTACGGCGAGCTTCCTCGTCCGCCGAGCCGGGCCGCCACGGGATGTCGCTGACGTCGGCGATCGGTCGAACGAGCACCGAAGGCCCACGCGTCACCTCGAGAAAGGCCAGGACGTAACCCAGCGCGGTCTCCGGGTCGGCGATCCGCGCACCGCCGCGCGCTGCAACGAGCTCGAAGAAAGCGGGTTGGTCGTCAGCGAGCACCCGTACGACGCCGTCCGGCCAGGCGCCGACGTACGTCTGCAGCGGGTGATCGGTGTCGGTGATCGCCACCTGCCAGACCGCGTCTTCCGCCAGCCCGGGCACCGGGTACGACGAGATGTCGGCCGTGCCATCGCTGACCTTGGCGCCGACTGCGGGATGCAGTGCGTCCGCGATCGCGGTCCGCTGTTGCGCCGTTGGCTTCATGCGTTGATCACCGGTGACGGATTGGTGGTGGGGAGTCCGGCCGGTGTGGTCGGGGCGACGTGCACCCCGTCCCAGATCTTGCCGTAGTGCTCGGAGTACGTGATCGGGCCCGTCGAGGTCACGAAGGTGCCGTCGTGGAACCAGTTCGTCACTTTGCCGTCCCGTATCGTCGTCCGGGCCTTGGCGGCAGCCACTGCGTCGGAGAGCGCGGGGTCGGCGTCCTTGAGTTTCTTCACCTCGGCCGCATGGGCGTCCTGGTACTGCTTGATCAGGCCCGCCGTCAGGCCGGAGCCTGCGATGTCCGCACCCGCTTTCGCCATCGGGCCGGCGCCTTCGATGGCTCGCACGACCGCCTCGGCTTCGTCGGCGATCTTCGCCGTGACGAACGCCGCTCTGGTCAGTTTCGCGGCGTCGGCCGCCTTTCCGCTCTTGAAGGTCAGGGCGTGCTGGGCCTCGTGCATCATCGCGATCGCGGAGCCGACCACCGGCGTGGTCTTGTTCAGGAAGATCTTGCCACCCTGGTGGAACGAACCCGTTCCGGTGTACTCCCAGTCGACCGTGATGGAGTTGTTGGCGATGACCTCCAGCGCCCACTTGCCGGAGTCTGTCGATCGCATCTGGGTCTCGATCAGCTCCTGCCGGCTCGGCGGCGTGATGAGCGAGAGAGCCAGCTTGAGTTCATCGCCGCTGAAGTCGCCCCGGATGTCCGCCTCGAGCGTCCGGCCGGTCAGCGTCACATAGACGGCGGAGAGGGCGGCAATCTTCGTCGCATCGCGACCACATTGCCGCAGGGCCGAGTAAACAGCGGCCTCGTTGGTGCCGAGTCCCTCAATAGCGTTCTGGATCTGCTTGGCCAGCGCCGCGTAGTCCGGCCCCGCCGGCGCGGGGGTGCCGGTCCCAGTGCCCGGTTCGGTGCCGACCTCCGCATCCAGCGTGGGAGACACATGGCGCTGCACAGTCCCGTCCATCATGGCCGCAACCGCCCGATTACCAGCGTCAGCCTGCAACCGCGCAACAAGCTCGCTGCCAACCAACTGCCCCGGATTCTTCCGGGCCGCCGCGCGCTCCCGTACGCCGCCCGCGGACTTCCCCGCCGGCTGCGTCCCCTTACTCTCGCGCATGAAAGGAGCCTGACCTCCTGCAAGGGGCACGTCAAGACACTCCACCCGCCAGCTCACAGCCCGCCTTCCGACGCCTCAACGGACGTCAGCGATGTCGTCGTACGCTTACACCTATGGATTGTCGGCGTACGCTGACATCCCGTAGACTGTCGACGTACGGCGACATGGAAGGCAGGAAGGTGGACATCCGCACGCCACACGACCTCGGCGCCGCAGCTCGCGGTCGCCGCCAGACACTCAAGCTCTCCCAGGCTGAAGTCGCCGCCGCCGCGGGGGTGTCTCGGGCCTGGGTGACCGAGTTCGAGGCGGGCAAGCCGACAGTGGAACTGGGTCGGGTTCTGGCTCTGCTCGAGGCTCTGGACCTCACCTTGGACCTTCGAGCGTCGGGCGGGACGCCAGCGCAGAGATCCCCTCGGACTCGGACGTCGCCGGATCTGGGCTCTCTGATGGAGGAGTACAAGAGGGGGGCCAACTGAGTATGGCCGAACTCCGCCTGCTCCTGGGTGACGACGTCGCCGGCACAGTGGCGCGGCTGCCAAACGGCAAACTCGCGTTCCGCTACGACCAGACCTACGTGGACAAGGAAGGTCCGGCGACTCCCGTCTCGGTGTCGATGCCGACCCAGGTCCTCTCGCACAGCGACAGCCAGATATCGCCGTGGCTCTGGGGCCTGCTGCCGGACAACGACGCCGTACTGAACCGGTGGTCGCGAGAGTTTCACGTCTCAGCCGGCTCCCCGTTCTCTCTGCTCGCGACCCCCTTGGGTGAGGACTGCCCAGGCGCCGTTCGGCTGATCCCGCCGGACCACCTGCCCGCGACGGACGACCCTGAGCTCACCAACGTCGACTGGCTCACCGAGACCGAGATCGCCCGGCGTCTCCGCGATCTCAAGCAGGACCACACCGCGTGGCTCGGAGCGAACCACGCCGGCCGCTTCAGCCTGGCCGGAGCCCAGGCGAAGACGGCCCTGCTCCGGGATGGAGATCGATGGGGCGACCCGCAAGGGAACACCGCCACGTCCCACATCTTGAAGCCCGCCATCGAAGGTCTCGACAACCATGACCTGAACGAACATCTGTGCCTGTCCGCCATGCGCGCTGCCGGATTGTTCGCAGTCCGTAGCAGCGTCGAGCGCTTCGAGGACCAGAGCGCGATCGTCGTCGCGCGTTACGACCGGCTACTCCGCGACGGACGGCAACTGCGCATCCACCAGGAGGATCTCTGCCAGGCACTTGGCGTGCATCCCGTGAGGAAGTACCAGAACGAAGGCGGGCCAGGTCCCAGCGACATCGCCGCCCTGTTCCGGCGAGTGATGCCTCATGCTGCCGCCCTCGACTCAACTCGAGCTTTTCTGGATGCACTTGTGTGGAACTGGACCATTGCCGGGACCGACGCTCATGCCAAGAACTACTCGCTCTTGCTGCTGAAGGACCAAGTCAGCCTCGCCCCGTTCTACGACGTGGCCTCCGCGTTGCCCTACGACATCCCCGAACAGAAGATGCGCCTGGCAATGAAGTTCGGCAGCGGATACCGGATCAATCCCAGCAGCAGCCCGTGGGCACGCCTCGCGACAGACCTGCAACTGCCGGAGGAGGAGGTCCGCGCCCGCGCCGCCCGCGTGATCTCCACTGCCCCGGACGCATTCTCGACGGCCGCCTCGGACCCCGCAGTACGAGACCTCGAAAGCACTTTGCCGTCCCGCCTGACAGACCTCGTCACCCAACGGTCCCGGCGGTGCGCCGCGTACCTCGCCGCGGACTAGCGCAGGAGGCCTACCTGCCTCGTAGGCTGACCTCGCACGGAACGGACAGGAGGTTGAGGTGGCCGAGACGATGGTGGTCGAGGTGATGGCCGAGTTGGCCGAACTCGAGGACCCGAAGGCACGCGAGGTGAACGAGAAGCATGGTGACGACCACGGCGTGAATCTCGGCAAGCTGCGCGCGGTCGCAAAGCGCCTGAAGACGCAGCAGGAGCTCGCGCGCGACCTCTGGGCGACAAACGACACCGCGGCCAGACTGCTGGCGCTTCTGATCTGCCGCCCGAAGGCGTTCGAGCGCGACGAGTTGGACGTCATGCTGCGCGAGGCGCGCGTCCCCAAGGTGCACGACTGGCTCGTGAACTACGTGGTGAAGAAGAACCCGCACGCCGAAGAGCTACGCCAAGCCTGGTTCGCCGACCCGGATCCAGCGGTCGCCAGTGCCGGTTGGGCCCTAACCACCGAACGCGTAACGAAGAAGCCCGAGGGCCTCGACCTCGCAGGACTGCTCGACGTCATCGAGTCGGAGATGAAAGACGCCCCGGACCGTCTGCAATGGGCGATGAACCACTGCCTGGCCCAGATCGGAATCGATAACCCCGAGCACCGCGCCCGCGCACTCGCCATCGGCGAACGCCTAGAGGTCCTCAAGGACTACCCAACCTCCCCCGGCTGCACCTCCCCCTTCGCACCAACCTGGATCAACGAGATAGTCCGCCGACAACACGATCAGGCGCTGGCCTGACCTGTTGAACGCCTCAAGGCAACAGTCGCGCAGCGCCCGCTCGTACTGCTGACCAATCCGTACTGCGGAGGCGCGCGCGTGCGTGCGCCAACCAGTTCGAGCGGTCACGGTGCTCGGACCGTAGCTGAGCCAGATCCAGTCCCACACCGACAGGAGGAGACGCCTCGACCTCGGCGATCCGGGCTTCCATCGCGGCCAGCAACGACCGATCGAACTCCTCGACCGCAGCCACGAACTCCTCGACACCAACCGTCACCTGCAGGACCCGGGGCTCGGCGAAGTTGCTCGGTGCCTGCCAGTCGATCGTCACCTGGTCGCCAGTCCGCCAGCAGCACAACGTCGGCGGTTCACGGAGGTACCCGAGGTACATGTACCTGCCCGACCACCAGTCCATCGCAGCGTCAGCGGCCTCCGACTCGATCTCATTCCACCCATGGTGATCGGACCGAAGAAACCCGACCAGATCTGCCGGCACCTCCTCGAGCACGACAGGAAGTAACTGGAGCAGGTCTTCCCAGAGCCGAGCGACGTAGTAGTCGACATACGGGATCTCGTAATCAGCCGAGAACCGCAGCAGCCGGACCTCATCGACCTCGATCCAGTACCAGCCGTCAGTCAGACCGAACCAATGCAGGTTCGGCCTCTCCCGACCCCAAGCACCAACCTCCCCTAGAGGCGTCAGCTCGAAGCCGAACCGAAGCTCAGACATCATGCCGATCCCTGAGACCTCGGGTTCTCAGAAGTCCCGGCGAATCTCGCGCCCTGGCCGTAGACGTGCGCCGAGACCACGGTGTCACGAGTGAGCACATGGTCGACCAGTTCCCAGAACTCGCCCAACATCGGATGAGACAGCGCCTCATCTCGTGACAGCTTGCGCCCGAAGACCGCGGACTCTCCCCAAGCCTGTGCTGCCGGGACGAGTGAAGCTGCCGGCTCAGTCTGCCCTTCGACTGGCCCGACACGGCACCCGAAGGTGAAATGGTCGTCCGCGCCCTCGCCCCAGGTCGGCGAGAAAACTGCATCAATCCAGGCTTCATGGCCGTCGTGGTGATAGCACGATGCGTAGTAGACGGCGTACGCATCACCAGCCTTGTTGACGAACGCCGTCACTCGCGTCATCGGTTGCTCGCAATGGTCACACCTTGACTCGACGACCTGCGCGCCAGGCTCAATCTCCAGCATGACCACATCTTCGCCCTGGACTGGGCCAAGCAGTGAGGAAGCGCCGAACCGTGCGGCGTCAACTACGTCACGGAGTCAATGTCTTCGAACGTAGACAGCCTCATGGATGGAATGATGCATTTTTGCGTCAAATGAGGAATACTTGCGTCATTTGAGGGAGGTGGCGTGCTGGTGCGTACGGATATGGATGGGGTGTTGGAGCGGGCGATCCGGGTGGTCGCGCAGGACCGGGGGGCGTCGATGGGAGACATCGCCGCGCGGGTGGGGGTGTCGCGGGCGACGCTGACGCGCCTGTTCTCGACCCGCGAGGGGATGATCGACGCGATAGGTCGCAGGATTCTCGCCCACTGCGAGGAGGTCCTCGACGAGGCCCGCCTCGACGACGCACCGGTCGATGAGGCTCTGGCCGTGCTGGTGCGGAACTACGACGTGCTCGCACAGCTGTGGTCCGTGGTCTACGTGGAGGCGGACGTGCTCGGCGTGGCCGAGCTGAGTGATGCCGCGGACACGGTCGTGGAACGGATCACCGCGTTCGTGGTCCGCGGTCAGGGCGAGGCGCTGTTCCGCACGGACATGCCCGCGACCTGGCTCGCCTCCACCCTGTGCTCCCTGGCCGAGTGCGCCTGGGAACTCGTCGGTGAGGGCGCCATGGGCGACCGCCAGGCCCCGGCCTGCCTGACCGAACTGCTCCTCGACGGCGCACGCCCCCGGCCGCCGGCCGCGACGACAACCGACCCCCGGCCCGAGCCATCACCCAAGGAGAGCAGGGCATGACCGGCATGACCAGGCGCTGGCTCTTGACCGCCGCCGGAAGCAGCCGGACGATGCCCCAGCCGAGCGCTCTGCCTGAACCCGTCGCGTTCCTGCGCACCTCTTGGTCGAACGACCCGTTCGCGCTCGGCTCCTACTCCTTCCTCGCCCCCAGCCTGCTCGGTACATCCGTACGCCAGCAGCTCGCCGCCCCCGCCGGGCGCCTGTACTTCGCCGGCGAGGCAACCTCCCAGGAAGCGCCGGCCACGCAGGCCGGAGCGCTACTCAGCGGCCGGAGAGCAGCCGCCGAGATCATCAAGGCGGCCCGCCCCGGCGAACATGTGATCGTGGTCGGCTCCGGGTTCTCCGGCCTCGGCTGCGCACGCGACCTGACCAACGCCAGCCTGTGCGTCACCGTCCTGGAGGGCCGCGACCGCATCGGCGGCCGGACCTGGACCGAGCGCCTCGACGGCATCCCGGCCGAGCTGGGCGCCTCCTGGATCCACGGGCACAAGGGAAACCCCATCACCACCCTCCTCCGCGAAACCGGCGGACGCTCCTACCCGTTCGACTACGACAGCGTTGTGGGCCGTGACGAGGACGCGCTGGCCGAACTCGAGACCTATCTGTCGAAGGCCGAGGACGTCGAAGACCCCGACACCACCCCGTACTCCGCTCTCCTGCCAAGCAAGATGTCACCAGCGCTCCGTTCTGCGGTCAACTCCGTCCTGGTCCAGGAGTACGGCGCCGAACCCGAGCACCTCGCCATCGCCGCCGAGGAGGAAGATGTCGCCGGCGAGGGCAGCGACTTCCTTCTGCCCGACGGCTTCGACCGCCTCCTCGCCCACGTCCGCGGCAGCATCCCCGTACGGACGGGCGCCGTCGTCACTCGCATCGCCCGCACCGCCGACGGCGTGACAGTTACCCTCGCGAACGGCGAAAACCTGCGTGCGGACCGGTGCGTCGCGACCGTTCCGATCGGTGTCCTCAGAGCCCAGAAGATCACCTTCGAACCCGCGCTGCCCGCCCCGAATCGCGAGGCCATCGAGGCCCTCGGATCCGGACTCCTCGACAAGCTCTGGCTCCAGTTCCCGTCCGTCTTCTGGGACAAGAACGCCGACGCCATCGAATGGTCCGACCCCACCGACCCCGGCCGCTGGTCGTTGTGGGTCAACGGACACCGTGCCTTCGGCGAGCCCGTCCTCCTCGGCTTCAACGCCGGCCGCCCCGCCCACGACCACGCCCACCTCACCGACCAACAAGTCGTCGCCAGCGCCATGGACTCCCTACGCCGCATGCACGCCTAAAGGCGCCCACCCCTGCCCCCTCCTCAAGGACTCCCCCGGCTGCACGTCCCCTTCGCACCAACCCGGATCAGCGAGATAGTCCGCCGACAGCACGGCGAAACCGTCGACTGACCGACGAGACTCGCTGGAGAGCCATCATCCGGGCAACTGGTCGTGCGCATCAGCGCATTCGGGACACATCGGCAGTTTGTCGTGATCTTGGGTAGGCACAAAGAAGACTCCGCACATCCCCCTCACCGCAGCGCCGTTGATCGTGCTGCTGGCGAGGTCCTTGCGGTGGCAGTAGTGCTTGGCCTGGCCCGGCCTCCACTCCACCAGTTCGCCGCGCTCGACGTACTGTCGAACGGCCGCCGCGCGCTCGGACCACCAGCCGGGCTCACTGATGTTGCTGTACGTCTCTTTGTAGCGGTCCCAGGCCTGATCAAAGGGGCATAAGGCATTGAGGACGGCCCGGCGCATCTGCCAGGCCAGGTTCGTTCCGATGAAGTTCGGCTCGATGTGTGCGCTGACAAAACAGTCCTCCGCGTCGAGGCCTGGCTCATTACTCACGCTGATCTCGACCGTCCAAGTTCCGACGACATGCCGCGGTTGCGCCGCCGGATGGCGTACCTGAAATCGAGCGCTCTTGTGGTCTTTGGCTAAGTCGAGCGCGTCCGCCGTCAGTCGCTGAATCTCGAGGCGCCACTGCATATTCAGCCGGGAGACGGTCTCAACCCTCAGGAGTTTTTGACATCTTGCTCCGACGGAAAGTATTTCGCCTCGTCGTTTGCATCGAAGGCACGCTTGAGCACTTCGTAGAAATCATCGCGATCCAGATGATCCCCTTTGGCCAGGCCGGCAGCGACCAGCCAGTTGACGCCCGTTTCATGATCCCGCCAGACGGCTCCACGCCACTGACCAATCTTGATCTCAAGGAAGGATGCCGACCGCGCGCAGTTGATGACTCCGACGAAATTGTCATCGGCCTCGTCCGCACCGAAACACTCGGCCGCCTTTCCCACAACGGCATGAGGGAGTTCACTGACTGGATGCAGGGCTTCGATGCGCCCTTCCGCAATGGCCCGCAGCGGCCAAGGGTCCGCCCAGCCTGACTGCAGATCGTCCGTCAGTACCCGAAGCGTCGGCCGAGCCCTGCGATTGTGCATTGCGACATCATGCAATGTTCCTCAGGACCCGGCCAAACCCAAACTCCCAGACGGCGTCACAGATCGTTGAGCAACTCTTCGATTGCGCCGCGATCAGTGCTCGTCGGGTTAGCGAAGCGCTCGGCAAGTTCTCGACGGTCGCGTTGACGCTGAGCCTCAAAGGCGACAACGTCCTTAAAACTGATACGCCGATCGCGGCCAACTCGATAGGACGGGATCTCGCCATTATCAAGGAGCTTGTACAGGTGAGTACGACTCATACCGAGTCTCGCAGCGACCTCGGCGGGGGTGTACTCGGTGGTTTCCTCGACGACGGCGAGGTCCGCACCATCCAGAACTCGACTCGTCAAACTGAGCAGAAGGTCGCGCAGTTCAGACTCGTCGAGGCTGCTGGCGAACTGCGCGAGTGCTTCAAGCTGACCACGGGGGATCTCAGTGGCTTCCAGCGTGCCGATGGTTTCGCGCGTCTTGATTGTCATCACGGCTCCTACAGATGTCACATCTGCTGTAGATGTCACAGATGACACTACGTGCGACATTGCACCCCGTCAAGTCGCTCGATCACCCCATCCGCACCTGCGGACAGTAGAAGCTCGCGCAGTCGCCTGGTCAGAGCCTGCAGCGTTTCCTCGCCAAGCCTGTTTCTCCCACCGGGAAACAGGGCCCTTTAGGAAACAATCTGTGTCAAGTCACAACCGATTGCACTGTGTGCTCGCTGCATGGCTCGACTCGCTCGACTGGCCGGAGCTGGCATGGGAGCTTGTGGTGCTCAGACGTTGAAGCGGAACTCGACTACGTCGCCGTCGGTCATGATGTAGTCCTTGCCTTCTATGCGGACCTTGCCGGCTGCTTTGGCGGCGGCCATGGAGCCGGCTTCTACCAGGTCGTCGAAGGAGACGATCTCGGCTTTGATGAAGCCGCGCTGGAAGTCGGTGTGGATCACGCCGGCTGCCTCGGGGGCCGTGGCGCCGCGCTTGATCGTCCAGGCGCGGGATTCCTTCGGACCGGCGGTCAGGTAGGTCTGCAGGCCGAGGGTCTCGAAGCCAACCCGGGCCAGTACGTCGAGGCCTGGTTCGTCGACGCCCATCTCGGCGAGCATCTCGCGGGCCTCGTCCTCGTCGCCGAGCTCGACCAGTTCGGCCTCGAACTTCGCATCCAGGAAAATCGCCTCGGCCGGCGCGACCAGGTCCCGCATCTGCTGCTTCAGCGGCTCGTCGGACAATTCATCCGCGTCGCAGTTGAAGACGAACAGGTACGGCTTGGCCGTCATCAGCATCAGCTCGCGGATCGCGTCGCGGTCCACCGAGGTCGCGATGATCGGAGTACCGGCCTCGAGGTGCTTCTGCGCCTCGCGCACCGCCTCCAGTACTGCGCCGCCCTCCTTCTTCAGGCGGGCTTCCTTCTCCAGCCGCGGGATCGCCTTCTCGACGGTCTGCAGGTCGGCCAGGATCAGCTCGGTCTGGATCGTGGAGATGTCGTCGGCCGGCGAGACCTTGCCGTCCACATGGGTGACGTCGTCGTCGCGGAACACCCGGGTGACCTGGCAGATCGCGTCCGACTCGCGGATGTGGCTGAGGAACTTGTTGCCCAGGCCCTCACCCTCCGACGCGCCGCGGACGATGCCGGCGATGTCGACGAACTGCACGGTCGCCGGCAGGATCTTGGCCGAGCTGAAGATCTCGGCCAGCTTGCCCAGCCGCGCGTCCGGTACGCCGACCACACCGACATTGGGCTCGATCGTCGCGAACGGGTAGTTCGCCGCGAGCACGTTGTTCTTGGTCAGCGCGTTGAAGAGGGTGGACTTGCCCGCGTTGGGGAGCCCGACGATTCCGATGGAGAGTGCCACGGGCGACAAGGTTACGCGCCCGGACCCACCTGACCCCAATCCTGCAGCTCCGGTACTACGAACCGCCCGCGCCGGCCGTGGTTCGCAGTACAGGGAGGTCAGATCACGAAGGACTCGAGTTCGGCGTTGTACCAGCGCTTCGTCCGGCCCAGCGGGCGCATCCCGAGCCGGCGGCAGACGCCGAGCGACGCGCTGTTGTCCGGCCGGACCACCGCATAGATCGCGTTCAGCCCCGACCGGAAGCCGTGCCCGATCGCACCGCGAGCCGATTCCGTCGCCAGGCCGCGGCCCCATGCATCCGGGTGGAAATGCCAGCCGACCTCGATCTCGCCGTTGCCCGGCTCGCTGGTCGGCTCGGGCAGCGGTACCAGCAGCACCGTGCCGGCCACGGTCGCCGTGGATTTCTCCTCGACGGCCCAGACGCCGTACAGGGGATCCTTGTTGCGCTCGTTCCAGCGCTCGATCAGCCGGGACGCGGAGTCGCGGTCGGACATCACCTGGGGGTCGGCGCCGAGCCAGCGCGACACCTCCCAGCGGCCGTAGATGTCGAACACCCGGTCGCCGTCGGCCTCGGCCCAGTCGCGCACGACCAGCCGCTCCGTTTCGAAGACCACCTTGCGGTCCATCGCCGCCACCTCCCATCACCTGCCTCGATGATCTATCCGCGACCACCCACCCGGAGCAAGCGATAACCACAACCGTGACCACATGGAGAGCAAGTGCCTCGAGATCAGTCACGGATGGTGGTCGGCCGCTCGCGGCCTTGCGAAGTCGACTGAGATCTCCTCGCAACACGGCGATGCCAACCAGGTCAGGATTCGAGGCGTCTTCCCACTGTGAGGCTCCTGAGGGGGAGCGACCGGGGACCATCCGCCTGATCCGCAAGGGAGCATCATGTCCCGAAAGCTTGCTGCCGTTTTCGCGACCGGCGTTGCCGTCGCGATCGTTGTCGGGACGTTGATCGCTGTCGCGCTAGGCCATTCCAACCCGCCGAGTCCGACCACCATGTCGCACATCACACCGACGGTTGCGCCCTCTACACCACCAACCTCGACACCCACGAAGACGGTTGGTAGTCCGGTCGCCGACCCGACCGCAGCACTTGCCGCAGGCAACAAGAAGGTGCTCTTCTTCAGCTTCGACGACGGTCCCGACCCGGTCTGGACGCCGCGGATCCTGCAGATCCTGCGCAAGCACGGCGCACATGCGACCTTCTTCGAGCTCGGCAAGATGCAGGCCGAACACCCCGGTCTCCGCGAGCAGATCATTGCCGAGGGCAACACGATCGGCAGTCACTCGATCACGCATCCGCAGCTGACCGCCCTGTCCGCGGCGGCGCGGCACCACGAGATCTTCGACGGACCCGAGTCGAAATGCTTCCGGCCGCCGTACGGGGCGTCGAACCCGAAGGTGCGCGCCGACATCAAGGCAGCGGGGATGACGCAGGTCCTCTGGGACGTGGATCCGCGCGACTGGAAGCGGCCCGGCGTCCAGGCAATCGCCAACAACATCCTCCACCACGCACACCGCCGCAACATCATCCTGCTGCACGACGGCGGCGGCGACCGCAGCCAGACAGTCGCCGCACTCGACAAGGTCCTCCCGATCCTCAAGGCCCAGGGCTTCACTTTCCCCGCCATGGACTGCTGAGGGATCAGTCGCCCACCGCGGCAGCATCTTCTGGCGCAGCGGCCCGGTCGCGGCCGGCGATCATTCCCATCGCACCGCCGAGCAACACCGCACCGCCCACGATCAGCATCACGACGGTGATGTCCTGCCGGCTGTCCCGCCGATCGACGCAGTCCGCCCTGAGCTCCTTGAAGAACTTCTCCCCTGTCGAGACAGGGTCTGCTTCCCGGAACGGAGAGCCGCAGGAAACGACGAGTGTGCTGACCGGGACGAGTCCGAGCGCGACACCGACCAGCATCACCAAGCCGCCGATCGCTGCGAGTACTTTGAACATTGCCCTGCCTTCAGACGGAGATGCTGCTGCAAGGTAGTGCATCACCCGGCTCACACGGCCGCTGCGCGAAATTGTCGGCGGGGTCTGCCACTGTCTGTGACATGACCGGTACGACGGTGTTGCTGCTGCTGGTGTTTCTCGTGGTCGGGCTGTTGCTCGGCTCGGCCTTCGGGGTGCTCTGGGCGCGTGGTCGCGACGGGGCGCAGTTGGCCAGGATCACGGCCGAGCGTGATGCGGCCGAGGACCGGGTGGTCGAGTTGACGCAGGAGCGGCACTCGGTCGGGCAGCAGATGTCGGGGCAGGCCGTGGTGAAGGAGTCGCTGGACCGGCTGCATGCCCAGCTGAACCAACTGGAGAAGGGCCGGGCCGCGTGGCAGAGCCAACTTCACCAGCAGGTGAACGAGGTCCGGATGAGTGGCGAGGCCCTTCGGCGCGAGACCGCCTCCTTGTCGACAGCCCTGCGCAAACCGCAGGTCCGCGGTCGATGGGGTGAGCTGCATCTGCGCCGGACGGTCGAGTTGGCCGGCATGGTCGCGCACTGCGACTTCACCGAGCAGACCACAACGGTGACGGACGACGGCGTGCTCCGTCCCGACATGGTGGTCAGACTTGCCGAGGGCAAGAATCTGGTGGTCGACTCGAAGGTCCCGCTCGCTGCCTTCCTGGAGGCAGCCGAGTCCGACGACGCCGATTTCACCGAAGAGCGCCTCCGGGCCCACGCGCGGCACCTACGGACGCACGTCGACCAGTTGTCGGCGAAGGCGTACTGGTCGCGGCTCCCGTCGACACCCGAGTTCGTCATCCTGTTCGTGCCCGGCGAATCCTTCCTGTCCGCCGCGCTCGACGTGGAACCTTCGCTGCTCGAGTACGCGGCCGAGCGCCGGGTCATCCTCGCGACCCCGACCACCTTGATCGCCACCCTGCGCGCGGCCGCCTACGCGTGGAACCAGTCGGCGCTGACCGAGTCCGCCCAGCAGGTCTTCGAGCTCGGCCGCGAACTCTACGAACGCCTCAGCACGATGGGTGAACACCTGGGCCGGGTCGGACGATCCCTCACCTCGGCGGTGGATGCTTACAACCGCACGGTCGGGTCGTTCGAGAGCCGCGTCTTCACCACCGCCCGCAAGCTCCGCGACCTGCACGTCACGGAAGCCGAACTCGAAGCGATGGAAGCGATCGAGGCCTCGGTCCGCCCGCTCACCGCACCCGAACTCCTGGCCCTCGACGACCCAACGCCCGACCCGACCCACCGCTGGATCCCGACGCCCCCGGTCGACCGCACCTCCCGCGACGACCCGCCAGCCCTGCCTGGCATCGACACCCAGACCGGCTGACCCGGAGACGGCTGTCGGCTGGTTGGCATGTCAGGCGTCGGGAATCCGCCAGTGTTCCGGCATTGACAACTCCTGCGGCCGCTACCACGATGAGAGCGCTCTCACCCCCATCCGGTGGCCTACCGTCCCTCACCGGATGAGCCGTGAGCATCGGTGATCCATGGTCTGCCGTGCGCCGGCGGGCCACTGACTCAGGCCGCTGAGGTCCTGGGCTTGTTCGGTTGTGGAGCTGTTGCGACCTGGTAATGCAGCCGCCTTCGCGACCGGCCGGTGCTCCACCTTCTCTCGCATGGGACAGACCTGAGGAGGATTTGTGCGCATCAACCGCAAACTGGTGGCGGCTCTCGCCGCCGCGGCAACCATCGCAGCAGGACTCATCGCCACGGTGGCGATTCCAGCCGAGGCAGTGCCCCCGACCATCCCACTGAAGATCACCAACAGCTCCGGCCGCGGCGATCCGGTCTACATCTACAACCTCGGCACCAACCTCGCGACCGGGCAGCAGGGCTGGGCCGACGCAGGCGGCACCTTCCACGCCTGGCCGCCCGGCGGCAACCCGCCGACGCCCGCTCCGGACGCGTCGATCGCCGGTCCCGGCAACGGAGGCTCGATCACCATCCAGATGCCGAAGTTCTCCGGCCGCGTCTACTTCTCGTACGGCCAGAAACTGGTGTTCAAGCTGACCACCGGCGGCCTGGTGCAACCCGCGGTCCAGAACCCGAGCGACCCCAACCGGAACATCCTGTTCAACTGGACCGAGTACACGCTGAACGACTCCGGCCTGTGGATCAACAGCACCCAGGTCGACATGTTCTCCGCCCCGTACTCCGTCGGCGTGCAACTCGCGAACGGCAGTACCAAGACCACCGGCAAACTCAAGCCAGGCGGCTACAACAACTTCTTCAACGCACTCCGCGGTCAGCCCGGCGGCTGGGCCAACCTGATCCAGACAGCCCCGAACGGCACCGTACTGCGCGCGCTCGCCCCCACGTACGGCGTCGAGACCGGTCTGCTTCCGGCCAACGTGATGGACGACTACGTGAACCGGGTCTGGTCGAAGTACAGCTCGGAGACGCTGACCGTGACGCCGTTCAGCAACGAGCCGAACACGAAGTACTTCGGGCGTGTGTCGGGCAACGTCATGAACTTCACCAACAGCTCGGGCGCGGTGGTGACGTCGTTCCAGAAGCCGAACTCGACCAGCATCTTCGGCTGCGCCGGACTGCTCGACGCTCCGAACGACCTGGTCCGCGGCCCGATCTCCCGGACCCTGTGCGCCGGCTACAACCGGTCGACGCTGCTGACCAACCCGAACCAGCCCGACGCCAACAACGCCAACTTCTACCTGGACACGGTGACGAACCACTACTCCCGCAAGATCCACGCGCAGATGGTGGACGGCAAGGCCTACGGATTCGCCTTCGACGACGTCGGCGCGCACGAGTCCCTGGTCCACGACGGCAACCCCGCGCAGGCCTCCATCACCCTCGACCCCTTCAGCTGAGGTGAGTTGACGGGACCTCGGACACCCCACGGGGACCTCGGACAGGCTATTTCCTGTCCGAGGTCCCCGAATCCTGTCCGAGGTCCCCATTCCTGTCCGAGGTCCCGTTGGCCTTGACGCGGGGTATTGGTTAGTGGAAACTTACCGTTCGTGGGGACTTACGGAAGCTTGACGGCGGTAGGCCCGGTGCTGGACGCGCTGGGCGATCCGACGCGGCGGGCGATCCTGGACACCTTGCGGCGGAGCGGCCCGAGTTCAGTCAGCGGCCTGGCCGAGCGCGTACCTGTCAGCCGCCCGGCGATCTCCCAGCACTTGAAGGTGCTCGGCCGCGCGGGCTTGGTGGATCACGAACCACAAGGCACCCGGAACATCTACCGGGTGGATCGCACCGGGCTGGACGAACTGCGGAGCCGGCTCGACGAGTTCTGGGGCGAGGCACTCGACGCCTTCGCCGACCACATCCGTACCGAGACCCGCGGTACCGAGGAACCACCCGCGGCCGGCGGACGGCGTACCGAAGAGTTGGAGGCAGGGGGATGACTGTGCAGCAAGGACTCGAACCACTGGTGAAGACCGTGGTGGTGCCGACGACGCCGGAGCGGGCGTTCGAGGTGTTCACCGCCGAGATGGCGGCTTGGTGGCCGCTCAGGACGCACTCGGTCGGCGGGGACAAGGCCACCGACGTCCGAGTCGAGGGAGCCGTCGGCGGGCGGATCGTCGAGTACGACGCGGACGGGCCGGTCGGCTACTGGGGCACCGTGTCGGACTGGGATCCGCCGAAGACGGTCAGTTTCACCTGGCATCCGGGCACCGATCCGAAGCAGGCCGGGCACGTCACTGTGACGTTCCGGCCGGTCGGCGACGACACCGAGGTCGAGCTCACCCACACCGGCTGGGAACGCCGTCCCGACGGAGCCGAGGCCCGCACGGAATACGACTCCGGCTGGACCTATGTGCTCGACTTCTACGTGAATCACCACCGATAGTGGGCGGGTGAACGCACCGGTCGACCCTCGAGCCCTCGCCGCATCACTGCGTCCGCACGGCGAGTCCGTGATGCTCCCGCGCGAGGCCTACACGGATCCGGATGTGCTCGCCTGGGAACGGCGCCACTTCTTCGCCGCCCACTGGACCTGCCTCGGCCGCGCCGAAGAACTAGCCGCCGGTACTGCGTATCGCGCGACCGTCGTCGGTGACGTGCGGGTGCTGCTGACCTTCGGCGATCGTCCTCGGGCGTTCGCCAACACCTGCCGGCATCGCGGTCACGAACTCCTCCAAGAAGGGGCCTCGAGCAACCACAGGGCGGTCGTCTGCCCGTACCACGGCTGGTCGTACGAGCTCGATGGTGCGGTCAAGGCGGCTCCCCGGATGGGCGATTCCTTCGACCCCACGCCGTACGGGTTGGTCGAACTGCCGACCGAGGTGTGGCACGGCTGGTTCTTCGTGAACGCGCTCGGTACCGCGGCACCGTTCAGCGAGCACGTCGGCGGGATGGCGGACCTGGTCGCGCCGTACCGGCCCGAGTTGCTCGCACTCAAAGCGCGGCACAGCTACGACGTGGCGTCGAACTGGAAGACGATCGTGGAGAACTACCACGAGTGCTACCACTGCCCGCTGATCCATCCCGAACTGTGCAAGGTCTCCCCGCCGACCTCGGGCGACAATTGGAACCTGCCCGGTGCGTGGGTCGGCGGCCTGATGGACCTCAGGCCGGGCGTCGAGACCATGTCGCTCGACGGCCGCTCCGGCGGAATCCCCTTGCCCGGTGTCGATCCGCGGACCGTGAACTACCTCGGCCTGTTCCCGAACCTGCTGATCTCGTTGCATCCGGACTACGTGATGACGCATCGGCTGGAGCCGCGAGCGCCGGGACTCACCGCGATCGAGTGCTCGTGGTACCTGCCGGCCGCGGTGGACGACCCGTCGTACGCGGTCGAGTTCTGGGACGTCACCAATCGCGAGGACTGGGCCGCCTGCGAGTCGGTCCAACGGGGCGCCGAGTCGCCGCATTTCCAGCCCGGGCCGCTCGCGCCTGCCGAGGACGCCGTCTACCAGTGGGTGACGATGATCGCGCGCGGCTATCTCGGCAAGAGCCTCAGCCAGTAAGACTCAGCAGACCTCAGTAGCCCAGGGTGAAGCGCTGCCGGCGATGGGCCGGCTTCTCGATCTCGTCCACCAGCGCGACCGCGAAGTCCTCGGCCGAGATCTCGTGCCCGACCGGCTCGTCGAGCCCGAGCCGGAAGGTGCCGGTCCGCTCCCCCGGCGCGATCACCTGCGCCGGCGACAGCATCGTCCAGTCGACGTTCTCATCGGTCGCGCGCAGGATCTCCAGCGCCTGGGCGGCAGTCAGCGACTCGGCCTTGTACATCGCCGGGAACTCCGATACGTCGACCACCCGCTTGCCGTCGACAACCAAACTGCCGGCGCCACCGACCACGATCACTCGGGTTCCGTCAGCCGCCGCGACCAGAGTGTCGATCGCATCCAGGTAGTCCTGGTGATCCCCGCCGGTCCGGCTCGGCCCGATCGCCGACACCAGCACGTCCGCCTCGGCCGAGATCTCCTTCACGCTCGCGACGTCGTTCGCACTCCCCCGCACCGCCCGTACGCCGGCTGGCTGGTCGCCGCCGGATCGGGTGACCCCGATCACCTCGTGGCCCCGGCTGACCGCCTCGGCCGCCACCCGGCTGCCGACCATCCCGCTCGCCCCATAGATCGCGATCTTCATGTTCTCTCCTTGTCGGTCGATACATTCAACGGTAACCACTGGTTACTGGCTACTTCAACGTGCTATAAGTACCTTGTGGTTACTAATGGGGAGCTGGTCTGGGAGCGGGGCAATCTTTTCGACCCCGACTGCCCGACCCGCCTGATCCTGGACCGGATCGGCGACAAGTGGACGGTGCTGGCGCTCCTGCTGCTGGACGACCGGCCGCTGCGCTTCACCGAGCTCCGCAACGGCATCGGCAAGGTGGCACCCAAGGTGCTGACCCAGACCCTGCGCCGGCTGGAGCGCGACGGCCTGGTCACCCGCGAGGTGTTCGCCGAGGTGCCACCCCGGGTCGTCTACGCCCTCACCCCGATGGGCCGGTCCCTGATCGAGCCGATCGCGGCGGTCAAGAACTGGGCCGAGGAGCACATGCCGGCCATCACGGCCGCCCAGGAACATTACGACCTGGCATCCGGTTGATCTCCACTCAACCTTTCTGACCTCCTGTGTCATCACACTCCTGAGCACTGTCACCCAGGGGGCGAGGACAAGAGGATGGATCCAGGAGTTGAGCAGGAGTTCGCGAGCTTCGTGGACGGGCGGTTCACCGCTCTCCAACGGTTCGGCTATCTGCTGACCGGTGAGTGGCATCTGGCCGAGGATCTGGTCCAGACCTCGCTCAGCAAGGTGTGGTTCCATCGCAAGGCCCTGCGCAGCAGCAATGCGCTGGAGAGCTACACCCGCACCGTGATGGTGAACACCAGCACCCAGTGGTGGCGCCGCAAATGGAGGGGCGAGACCCCGACGGAGTTCCTCCCGGAGGCGGCCGCACCCTCGCAGTACGGGGTGGTCGAGGACCGGGACCGGCTGCTGCGTGCGCTGGCGACGCTGCCGCGCCGGACGAGGGCCGCGCTGGTGCTCCGGTACTTCGAAGACCTCCCCGACGCCGAGATCGCCCAGATCATGGGCTGCTCCACCAGCACGGTGAAGAGCAGCGTCTCCCGCGGCCTGGCCAAGCTCCGCGAACACCACCTGCTGTCCGATACCGACACCCTGGCCGCCTCCGCCGGAAAGGAGGGCTGACCGATGACCGACGACCTGAAGGACCAGCTCCGCCGACTCGTGAGCGATCCGCCGCCACCGAGCGGCGTACCGAGTGAGAACGTCTTGGCCCGCATTCGTACTACGCGCCGGCGGCGAGCAGCCGGTGTGGCTGTAGGGACCGCCGCAGCCGTGGTCGCCGTGGTGGCCGTTGCCACGGGCACCTTTGCCGGAACCAACTCGGCCCCGCCCATCACCAACACGCCTGGCAACCCGCAAACGATCGTGACCGGCCCACCGACCGTCACCCCGAGCCAGACATTACCCAGCTCGAAATCCACGGTGACCAAGCCGCCGGTGTCGAGCGACACGCCTGACAGCCCGCCGCCGAGCAAACCGTCATCCCCCAGCAGCACCCCGCCACCCGCCGCAGAGCCGGTCGAGCTGACTCTGAGCGTGGACCCGACGGTAAAGGGGTTGACCGCGACCGTGAAGTGGCGGTGGTCAGGCTCGCTCCTGGCCCCGGTCAGCAGGTTCAACGGCAAGTCGCTGGCGATCGCCGACTACAAGTTCTCGGACCTGGCTTTCAACTGGGACTACGACTTCGGCGACGGCAACTACGAGCCGGCCACCGGCAAGAACGGCAGCGGCCTGACCTGCGAGGGCGCAGAAGATCGCGCCACGGGCAGCGCCTCGGGCACCACCGAAACACATACCTACGAGAAGCCCGGCACCTACAACTTCACCTACATCATCACGTACTGCACGGCCGACGGTGAGCAGGTCATCAAGAAGACCGAGAAGCTGGTCATCAAGGCCCCGGCCGGCCCCTCCACCACCCCGACCTCGCCGTCGCCGTAGGAGTTCTAGGCGTGGTCTGACGTGCCTGTGGTCGCCATGCCGGCGGCTTTCAGGTCGGTGCGGAGCTCGCGGGGGAGAGAGAACACCAGGCTCTCCTCCGCGGTGGTGACCTCCTGCACCTCGCCGTACCCGCGCTCCGCCAGCCAGGCGAGCACGTCGCGGACCAGGATCTCCGGCACGCTCGCGCCGCTGGTGACGCCGACCGAATCGACCCCTTCCAGCCAGACCTCGTCGATCTCGGTCGCGAAGTCGACCAGCTGCCCGGCCTTGGCGCCGTGCTCGACGGCGACCTCGACCAACCGGACGGAGTTCGACGAGTTGCGCGAGCCGACCACGATCATCAGGTCGACGTCCGGTGCCATCTTCTTCACCGCGATCTGCCGGTTCTGGGTGGCGTAGCAGATGTCGTCGCTCGGCGGGTCCTGCAGCTTCGGGAACCGCTCGCGCAACCGGCGTACGGTCTCCATCGTCTCGTCGACCGAGAGCGTGGTCTGGGACAGCCAGACGACCTTCTCGGGATCGCGGACCACGACGTTCGGCACGTCGCCGGGGCCGTCCACCAGGTGCACGTGCTCCGGGGCCTCGCCGCTGGTGCCGATCACCTCTTCGTGCCCGTCGTGACCGATCAGCAGGATGTCGTAGCCGACGGCGGCGAACCGCTTCGCCTCGTGATGCACCTTCGTCACCAGCGGGCAGGTCGCGTCGATCGTCTTGAGTTGCCGCGCGGCAGCCTCCTGGTGCACCACCGGGGCCACGCCGTGCGCGGAGAAGATGACGGTCTCGCCCTCGGGCACCTCGTCGGTCTCGTCGACGAAGATCGCGCCGCGCGCCTGCAGGGTCTGCACGACATGCTTGTTGTGCACGATCTCCTTGCGCACGTAGACCGGCGGCCCGTACAGGTCGAGCGCCTTCTCGACCGCCACCACCGCCCGGTCGACGCCGGCGCAGTAGCCACGTGGCGCCGCGAGCAGGACCCGCTTGGTCACGGGAGCGGTCGTCGTACCGATGGCTTCAGTCACGGGCCCCATGCTACGGGCCGCGTTCCACCCCCTCAGCCCGAGCCGGTACTACGGATCCGCAGCGCGCGGGTTGCCTCCGGCAATAAACCGTGAACGAGGGACCGCCCACCCTGTCCGAGCGGTCCCTCCAGGAGGTGTTCATCGGATCAAGGATGACCCGGGACATCCCTTGCCCGCAAAGGGTTTACAGCCTTCCGATAGATAAGTACAGCGAGGCCGCAGCTTCAGCACCCAGCACCCGGAGCGATCTTTCGGTGACGCTGAGCTGCAGCCGGAATCCCCGCACTCTGGGTCGGCGAGCTGTTGACTTGCGTCCCCGGTCGCTGGACTCTGCACAAAGATGCACCGTCGACCGGGGAGGGCGACATGCGTAGATCTCCTGTTTTCGCGGCAGTACTGGCACTTGCCGCGGGGGCGCTGGTGGTGGGTCCACCGGCAACCGCCGCGCCGGGCCAAGGGGGCGAGGGGGGCCTTGAGGTATACGTCGGCGAACTGGCCCCGGACCAGCTGCAGAAGCTGGCCGCACTCGGCCTGGACCACGAGGACATCGCCACCGGCGAGGCCGCGAACGGCAAGGTCGAGGTAGAGGCAGTCATCACCGACCTCCAGGCCGAGAAGCTGCGCAGAGACGGGGTCGAGCTGGCCGTCAAGGTGGTCAAGGGCAAGAAGGCCTCCGAGGAGGCAGCCCGGCTCGCAGTCGCCGGCAACACCGTCTACCGCTCGTACAGCGAGGCCGGTGGTATCCGGGACGAGCTGGTCGCGACCGCCCGGGCGAACCCCGGGCTGACCAAACTGGTCAGCATCGGCAAGTCTCTCAAGGGCCAGGACATCCTCGCGCTCAAGGTGACGAAGGGTGCCCGCCAGCTCAAGGACGGCAACCGACCGGCGGTGCTGTACGCCGCTGCCCAGCACGCTCGCGAGTGGATCACCCCCGAGATGGTGCGCCGGCTGATGCACCACTACCTGGACGGCTACGGCAGCAACGCGGACCTCACTGCACTGGTCAACACCACCGAAGTGTGGTTCCTGCCGGTGGCGAACCCCGACGGCTACGACCTCACCTTCACCGTGGACAACCGGCTGTGGCGCAAGAACCTGCGCGACAACAACGGCGACGGCGCCATCACCGGCACCGACGGCGTCGACCCGAACCGCAACTTCGCGGTCAAGTGGGGCTACGACAACGAGGGCTCCTCCCCCGATCCGAGCAGCGAGACCTACCGCGGCACCGGCCCGAACTCCGAGCCGGAGACCAAGGCGCTCGACGGTCTGCTCAAGCGGGTCCGCTTCAAGGAGCTCATCAACTACCACTCCGCCGCTGAGCTGCTGCTGTACGGCGTCGGCTGGCAGGTGAGCACCCCCTCGCCGGACGACGTGATCTACGAGGCGATGGTCGGCGACGACGCCCACCCGGCGGTGCCCGGGTACGACCCCGACATCTCCGCTGAGCTCTACACCACCAATGGCGAGACCGACAACCATGCGTCGGTCAGGTACGGCACCCTCGCCGTCACCCCGGAGATGACCACCTGCCAGACCGCATCGGCGTCGAACCCCGACGACGAGTGGCTGCCCGAGGACTGCGTCAGCGGCTTCAGCTTCCCCGACGACGAGGAGCTGATCCAGGCCGAGTTCGCGAAGAACATCCCGTTCGCGCTCGCTGTCGCGAAGTCGAGTCACGATCCGGACGACCCGGTATCGGTGGTCGGACGCACGGCGGCGGACCTGGTGGTCGACCCGTTCCCCGTCTCGTACGGCACCACCCAGCCGGTCGCCGTAACGGCGAAGCGGGCGCTGAAGGACCTGCGGATCAACTACAAGGTCAATGGCGGCCGCACCGTCGACGACAAGGTCGCGGAGTGGAAGGGCGGCGAACGGTACGGTGACGGCTCCAACGGCTACTACGCCGAGTTCCGCGGGACGGTGCGCCGTACCAGGCCTGGCGATTCGGTCGAGGTCTGGTTCACCGGCGTCAAGCCCGGGAAAGGCAGGGTCTCGAGCGAGCATTTCAGCTACAGGGTCGCGACGGACATCGGCGGGAAGGTGCTGATCCTGGCCGCTGAGGACGTCACGGGCGCCAGTCCGGCCCAGGGCGTGACGAGTGCCAAGTACGCCGACGAGTACGCCGCCGCGCTCACAGCGGCCGGCCGTACCTCCGACGTGTACGACGTCGACGCGAACGGCCGGACGGCACCGCATCACCTCGGTGTGTTGTCGCATTACAAGGCGGTGGTCTGGGAGCACGGCGACGACATCGTCACCCGTGAGGTCGGCCAACCCGCCGGCACAGCGGCCGAACTGGCGCTGGATCTCGAACTGACGGTCCGCGACTACCTCAACGAGGGCGGCAAACTGCTGTACACAGGCAAGTACGCCGGCTTCGCCAGTGGCGCGGACGGGGCCTACTGGTACAACCCGTTCGAGGAGGAGCAGGGCGAGTGCACTGTGCTCGAGTACCCCTGCCTGCAACTACTGAACGACTTCCAGCAGTACTGGCTGGGCGCCTACAACTACGTCGACGACAGCGGCACCGCCGCCGACGGCAACCCGTTCGCGGTGTCGGGTGTCGCGGGCGCATTCAACGGGTTCGCCGGCACGTTCAACGGTGGGGATTCGGCGGGCAACCAGGACCACACCGCCGCATTCCTGATCACCTCGAGCTTCCTGCCGCCCGCGCAGTTCCCGCAGTTCGCGAGTTCGGCGGCCTTCAAGTGGCAGCGGCCGGGCGCGGCGCCGTTCGAGCCGTTCACCGGTGATTGGTATCTCTACAGCCAGCGGGCGGACGTGAGCTACAAACGGCTGACCCGCACCGTCGACCTGACCGGCGCGGCCGCCGGCGCACTCTCCTTCAAGGCGTCGTACGACACCGAGGCCGACTGGGACTACCTGATGGTCGAGGCGCATACCGTCGGGCAGGGCGACTGGACGACGCTGCCGGACACAGGAGGGCAGACGCAGCAGGGAACCGGCGAGAGCTGTCCGGGCGGGTGGGTGGCACAGCTGCACCCACACCTGGCGCACTACCAGAACGCGGCCTGCGAACCGACCGGCAGCAGCGGGGTGTGGAACGCCGCCACCGGCAGGAGCTCCGGCTGGCAGGACTGGAACGTCGATCTGTCAGCGTTTGCCGGCAAGCAGGTCGAGGTCTCGATCAGCTACGTCAGCGACTGGGGCACGCAGGGTCTTGGGGTCTTCGTCGATGACGCGAAGGTCACGGTCGATGGTGCCACCGCGTCCGAGACGTCTTTCGAGTCCGACCTGGGCGGCTGGACGGTGTCCGGCGCGGCCGAGGGCTCCGCAGCGAATCCGAACGACTGGATCCGCTCGCAGACCGCCTTCGACGAAGGCGCCGGCGTGACCACCCGGGACACGGTGTTCGTCGGGTTCGGTGCCGAAGGACTCACCACCCAGGCGATGCGCAACGACCTGATCCGCCGGTCGATGGAGCACCTGCTCAGGTAAGCGGTCGGTAGGCGTCCGTCCAGCGAATCCAGGAACGAGCGGTCGTAACGATTGACCTCGTCGTCGACGGGCATGGCAGGATTTTAGGGCCGCCGACGGTCAATCTGGATGGCGTGGGCGTGCATTGTCTGACTAAAGTCAGAGAATGGGTCGAGGAGCTGTCGGGTTCATCGGGATCGGGTCCATGGGCGAGCCGATGGCGTTGCATGTCGTTCGGGCTGGTTTTGACGTGCTGGTCTGGAATCGGACGGCTGCCAAGACCGCGTCGGTTGTGGCTGCGGGGGCCAAGCTTGCGGACGATGCCGATCAGGTGTTCGCCACGGCGGACGTCATCATCCTGATGCTGGCCAACGGGGCCGCCATCGATGCCGTGCTCGGCCGTGGCGAGGAGAGTTTCGTACGGCGGGTTGCCGGTCGCACGATCGTCCACATGGGGACGACGTCACCGGAGTACTCGCTCGGGCTCGAGACGGATCTGGTCGCCGCCGGCGCGGCGTACGTGGAAGCGCCGGTGTCGGGATCGCGCAAGCCTGCCGAAGCGGGGCGGCTGCTGGCTCTCCTGGCCGGCGATCCGACCGCGGTGGAGAGGGTCCAGCCGATCATCGAGCCGATGACCGCCGCCACGTTCGTCTGCGGCGCGACGCCTGGAGCGACCCTGATGAAGCTTGCCGCGAACATCTATCTGATCGGCGAGGTGGTCGCGTTGGCCGAGGCGACCCACTTCGCCGGCCGAGCCGGGCTCGACCTCGCGCTGTTCGACGAGATCCTGCAGTCCGGTCAGATGGCGAGCGAGATCACCCGGGTCAAGACGCCGAAACTGATCGCCAGGGACTTCGCCCCGCAGGCCGCTGTCGTGAATGTCCTGGACAACAACCACCTCATCGCCGAGGCCGCACAAGCTCGCGGGATCGCGGTTCCGCTGATCTCGTTGTGCCGGGCGTTGTTCGAACAGGCCCTGGAAGCGGGCCATGGGGACGACGACATGGTCGCGGTGGTCACCTCGATCGAGGCTCAGTCGCGCCTGCAGTAGAAGCCCGGCGGCGCGTCATCCACAGGGGCGGAGAGGATTGTCGGTCGGTGCCCGTAGAGTCGCCGGGTGGCTTTGGAAACCTCGCCGGATGCGCCCGCAGCCGTTCGCACGATCGCGAACGGCATTGCCAGCTGGATCAACCAACTCGGCGCCGTCTGGGTCGAGGGGCAACTGACGGACGTGTCGATCGGCCGAGGCACGACGACGGTGTTCGGCACCCTGCGCGACACCGATGCCGACATCTCGCTGCGATTCACCTGCAACCGGAGGGTTTTCGAGGCGGTCGAGCCGCCCGTCACCGATGGTTCCCGCGTGGTGGTGAACGCGAAACCGAACTTCTTCGCCCGGCGCGGCACGCTCGCCCTGGCGGTCAACGAGATCCGGCATGTCGGCATCGGCGAACTCCTCGCCAGGATCGAGCGCCTGAAGCAACTACTTGCCGCCGAGGGACTGTTCGCGGCGTACCGGAAGAAAGCGTTGCCGTTCCTGCCGCACACGATCGGGTTGATCTGCGGACGTGACTCGGCCGCCGAACGCGACGTACTGGAGAACGCGAAGCGCCGCTGGCCCGCGGTCGCGTTCCGGGTCGAGTACGCGTCGGTGCAGGGTCCGTCAGCGGCCGGAGAGGTGATGACCGCGCTGCGCCGGCTGGACGCGGACGAGTCCGTCGAGGTGATCGTGATCGCCCGCGGCGGTGGTTCGCTGGAAGACCTGCTGCCGTTCTCGGACGAGGGGCTGATCCGGGCGGTCTCGCAGGCGAAGACCCCGGTGGTCAGTGCGATCGGGCACGAGCCGGACTCCCCGCTGCTCGATCTGGTCGCCGATCTGCGGGCGTCGACGCCTACCGATGCGGCGAAACGGATCGTGCCTGACGTCCGCGAGGAGCTGGACGGGGTTCGACTGCTGCGCGAGCGTGGGTTGCGCGCGGTGACAGCCTGGCTGGATCGCGAGGTGCACGCACTGGCCGCGATCCGCAGCCGACCTGCGCTGGCCGCGCCGACGACCGACCTGCAGCGGCGGTCCGATGAGATCGCCGCGTTGGTGGAGCGCAGTCGCAGGACGCTGACCCACCGTCTCGACCGCGCGAGCGACGACCTGACGCACCGCTTGGCGAGTGTGCGGGCCTTGTCCCCCAAGGCGACACTCGAGCGCGGGTACTCCGTGCTCCAGCTCGCCGACGGCACCGCGGTACGGGAGGTCGACCAGGTGTCGGCAGGTGATCGGCTGCACGCGCGGGTCAGCGACGGCCGGTTCGACGTGGAAGTTACCTCGAAGGAGAGCAAGTGAGCACCGACCGGCCGGAGATTTCGTACGAGCAAGCTCGCGAGGAGCTGGTCGAGGTGGTCCGCAAGCTCGAGGCGGGCGGCACCAGCCTCGAGGAATCCCTCGCCCTGTGGGAACGCGGCGAAGAACTCGCCGCCACCTGCCAGCAATGGCTCGACGGCGCCCGCAAACGCCTCGCCGAAGCCCAAGCCGCCCACCAGGAGAAAAAAGACTGAACCGCAGCTTCGACATTCGGTCGGCTGGACAAGAAGATCTGCACGGCGCGGCCGTCGCACGAGTCGCGAGCTGGCGCGCTGCCTTCACCGGCCTCGTCCCGCAGGACTTCCTGGACGCGATGGATCCGGCATCGATCGCGTCATCGTGGACCGACAGCATTGCCGCCGGACGTTCCCGCCTGTACGTCGCTGACGTCGGTGGAGGGCAGATCGTCGGCTATGCCGGGGTCGGACCCGAAAGAGACACGGCGGCGCCAGACAACATCGGGAGCTCTATGCGTTGTTCGTCCATCCGGACTGGTGGGGTTCGGGCGTCGGACGGTCACTGACGGACGCGGCGATCGCCGACCTCCGGGCAGCCGGCTGCATCGAGGTCTGGCTCTGGGTCCTCGAAGCCAACCACCGAGCCCGCACCTTCTACCGCCACTACGGCTTCACCGAAACCCAAGACCGAACCCATTCCAGCCTCAACAACCTCCCCGAACTCCGCCTCCGCCTGGCCGGCAGTCACTAGCCGCTGGAGTGGGTGCGGCGGGGGCGTGGTCTGGTGCGGGTCGCCGGCACCGGCGGGATGGGGTCGACGGAGCTGTACTGCGCGACGAGCGACTCGTAGTCGGCCCAGGTGTCGACGTGGAGCGGGATGTTGCCAATGGCATCGACATCGGTGACCGGGTGGCGCCCCGTCTCGATCAGGGCCCAGAGATCGTGGTCGCTGCGCAGCTGGCGGAGCTCGCCGAACATCTCCCGGCCGAACCAGCAGGGGTGACTGCGCCCGTTGTCGTAGCGGCTCACGCCGACCGGGGTCGCGGCCTCGGCGACCAGTGACCAAACAGTGGCCGAAGTCACTCCCGGCTGGTCCCCGCGCATCACGACGAGTCCGTCCGTACGCCGGTCGACCGCATCCAGCGCGGGCACGATCGACGAGCTACCGGTGTCCGCGTGCGGGGAGTCCACCACCCGCACCCCGTCGAGGTCGACCCGGTCCCGGACCTGCTCCGAGGCGGTCCCGAGCGTCACAACCAGCTGGTCGAATCCACAGGCACGCGCGGTGTCGAGCGACGCGCCGAGCAGGGTGTCCCCGCGGTAGGAAAGGAGCTGCTTGGGGACCCCGAGACGCGGCGAACCCTCGGCCGCGAGCACCACGCCGGTGACGAACATGGCGACATCAATCCCGGTCCTGGAAACGAATCGCCATGGCTGGCTCCTTCGTCGATCCCGATCCGTTATCGAACCGCGAAGCCGCCTGCCCTGTCAACCAGTGATCAAATCTCCACAGTGGACAGGCGAATTGCTTGCTCAGATGAGCAGTGCGGAATCAACGCAAAGTAGCCGCAAACGTTTCCAGCGCTGGATATCCGGCATTCCCGACCACGATAGTGGTGACGCCGGAGCCGATCAGTACCAGCGCGTGCTCGTTCTCCCGCTCCAGCAGGGTTTTCCGCTGCCAGACCACGCCCGCCACGGTCGCAGTACCGTCGTCCTCGGTCTTGCCCAGCTCGTCCCGCTGGAAAGCCGCACCGGTGACATTGGACTGTTCCAGACCGACGTATTTCTTCTCGGTGGTGACAATGCCGAGGTGCCAGGTCACCGGGCTCTGCTCCGGCGCCCGGAATTCCACACTCGTCGCGGTCCAGCCGTCCGGCATCGGGGCCGGTCCGCGCACCCACGGCGCGAGCTTCCGCGCGTCCTGCAACTGGGCCGAGTACTCGACTGCATTGATCTTCTCCGACTTCGGCCGCCAGGTGACGATCATCAGGAACGCGACCACGATGAAGCAGGCGAGCAGGGCCCAGAACATGTTCGTGAGGGTCCGCGACTTCGCCCGGGCCGCGCTGTTCGCCTTGCGGTACGCCTCGGCCTCCGCGCGGACCCGCGCCTGCTCCCGGGCCGCCGCCTCCTTGGCGTGATCCTGCTCCTGACCAGTCGAACTCATGCCACCAGTGTCCCTGCTCCCGATCTCGCCCGACCACCCCGGTCGGCCGTTGGCTACGATCCGTGGCATGAGCGACCCCAGTACCCCTCCCGCCCATCTCGAGGTCGACGAGCATGCGCCCGACCGCAACCTGGCCCTCGAGCTGGTCCGGGTGACCGAGGCAGCCGCGATGGCGGCCGGCCGCTGGGTCGGTCGCGGCGACAAGAACGGCGCCGACGGCGCGGCGGTGAACGCGATGCGCACGCTGATCGGCACGGTCGGCATGAACGGGGTGGTGGTGATCGGCGAGGGCGAGAAGGACAACGCCCCGATGCTCTACAACGGCGAGCAGGTGGGCTCGGGCGAGGGCCCGGAGTGCGACGTCGCGGTGGACCCGGTCGACGGCACCACGCTGGTCGCCAAGGGGATGGCGAACGGGATCGCGGTGATGGCGGTGGCCCCGCGCCACACCATGTACGACCCGTCCGCGGTGTTCTACATGGAGAAGCTGGTGGTCGGCCCCGAGGCGGCGGACGTGGTGGACATCCGCCTGCCGGTCGCGGAGAACATCCGCCGGGTCGCGAAGGCGAAGGGCTCGTCCGTGGACGACGTCACCGTCGTCCTGCTGGACCGGCCGCGGCACCAGGATCTCGCCATGCAGATCCGGGCCACCGGCGCGCGGATCAAGTTCATCAGCGACGGCGACGTCGCGGGGGCGGTGGAGGCAGCGCGGCCCGACACCGGCCTGGACATGCTGGTCGGCATCGGCGGCACGCCCGAGGGGATCATCGCCGCCTGTGCGATGAAGTGCATCGGCGGACTGATCCAGGGCAGGCTCTGGCCGCGCGACGACGACGAACGGCAGAAGGCACTCGACGCCGGCCACGACCTCGACCGGGTGCTGGACACCGACGACCTGGTCAGCGGTGACGACTGTTTCTTCGTCGCCACCGGCATCACCGACGGCGAACTGCTCCGCGGCGTCCGCTACCGCAGCTCGATCGCGCGCACCCACTCGCTGGTGATGCGCTCGCGCAGCGGCACGATCCGCAGCATCGAGAGCGAGCACCAGCTCTCCAAGCTCCGCGCGTACTCCGCCATCGACTTCGAGCACGCCCGATGACGGCACCCGTCCTCGTCATCGGCGAGGCTCTCGTGGACATCGTCGGCAACGGGTCTGGGAAAAACGGCAAGAACGCCACGTTGGCGACCCCGGGCGGCTCTCCCGCCAACGTCGCGGTCGGCCTCGCCCGCCTCGGCGTCCCCACCCAACTGGTCACCCGTTTCGGCACCGACCCGTACGGCGACCAGCTCGGCGCGCACCTCTTCGGCAACGGGGTCCAGCTCGCACCGGGCTCGGTGGACCCGAACTTCCGGACCAGTACGGCGACCGCGACCCTCGACAGCCACGGGGTCGCGTCGTACCAGTTCGACATCACCTGGGAACCACCGAAGCTCACGCTGTCCAGAGGTTGCCCGGCAGTCCACACCGGCTCCATCGCGACCCTGCTCGAACCAGGAGCGGACGCGATCCGGGACTTCCTGGGCGCGCTCGTGGATCAACCCGTCACCGTGACGCTCGACCCGAACGCGCGCCCGACGATCACCCCAGACCCGGTGACCACCTGGTCCGCAGTACGGGCTCTTGCTGCGGCGGCAGATCTGGTCAAGCTGAGTGATGAGGACTGTGAGTTCCTCCGGCCCGGGCTGTCACCGGACGAGATCGCGGCCGAGCTGTTGAGCGTTGACCGGACTCGGTGCGTGGTGATCACGCTGGGCGGCGAGGGGGCTCTTGGAGTGAGCCGGACCGCGCGGGTGGAGGTCTCCGCGCCTGAGATCGACGTGGTCGACACAGTGGGCGCGGGTGATTCGTTCATGTCCGCGCTGATCGCGGGACTGCACTCGCGCGGGTTACTGGGCGCAGTACGGCTGGAAGGTCTGGACGAGAAGAATCTGCGCGAGGTCGTCGACTACGCGGTGCGGGCGGCCGCGATCACCTGCACCCGGCACGGCGCCGACCCGCCGACCGCCGCCGAGTACGTTTCCACCTGGGGCTGATCATGAGTACTGCGGGCGCGTGGACCGCCGAGTTCGAGACGTCCGGGCGGGTGGTGTTCCCGCAACGCCGCAACCGCCTGCTGATCCGCCTGGCCTTCGGCCTGCTGCTGATGATCGGCTCGATCAGCACCATCGTCGACCACGTCCGCGACGGCGACATGGATGGCGCGATGGGCGTCCTCCGCGTCACGGCGCTCGCGGGGTTCGTCATCCTCGTGGTCTGGACCGGCTGGCAACTGATCACCTTGAGGCCGGTCGTCACCGTGGACCTCGAAGGCATCCGACTGGGCCGCCGGTCCAAGGAGGTGGTCCGCTGGAGCCAGATCGGCAGCATCAGCGACCCGACCGGCCTCTCCCTCGTCAGCAGCATCGCCATCCAGCCCGCCAACAGCCACGCCACCGCCCTCACCATCGGCAAGGACAACGTCCAGGAACTAGCCGAGTTCAGCCAATGGCTCCGCCACCTCCACGAACAACAACGCCCCGACTAACGCCTCCGCCGCCCGACGACGTACCCCACGCCACTGGCAACAGCCAGTACTGCGCAGGTTCCGGCCAACAGCCCCCACAACGTCAGGTCGCCTCGTGCCGACTCGACCGCCCAGACAGCCCGCGCGCGCCCCGGCCGCGCGACGGCGTACTCCACCGGTAGCACGTCCCTGAGCTGGAGAAAGTGCTCGTCGTCGGGGTCTCTGCTGATCTCAATCGTGTGGTCGTCGGAGTACCGGACAAGCGCCTTCCCGGAGCCTCGCTCGATCGCTCCCGGCCCATCGACCTCCACGACCACTCCGTCGACCACGGCCGTCGGCTCGTCCCACGGCTGCGAGTCGTGCCAGGCGTTCGCTGCGAGGAAGCCGAAGATCACCGCGATCAGCGCGAAGAAGCCGACCAGCGAGCCCGGCACCAGCGGCTCCCCGCGCCGACGCCAACCACCCGCCGCCGGCTTCCCCGCATGCCGACCGTGCGGCTCCTGCTGCGGCTCTTGCTGCGGGTCTTGTTGCGGCTCTTGTTGCGACCCGGCGAAGGCCTCGGTCGGCGAGATGCCCCGGATCCACAGGATGCCGATGACCAGGAGCGACATCACCAGCCAGCCAATCGCAGTCCCCAGGCCGATCATCACGCCGTTGAAGCTTGCATCGGAGACCGGCGTACCGGCGAGCACCCCGGCCAGAGCGCCGACGCCCGCTCCCGCACCGGCTGTCAGGGCCATCCCCGCCAACAGGATCGGGGTGAAGATCCACGATCCTGACTCGCCCAACTGATAGAGCGCGGCCGGTCCTCGCACGAAGACCCAGGCAAGCACCCACCGGATCCTCGACATGTACCGCAGTTTCCTCTGCTCAGAGGGGCAGCTGAGGGACCGACGCGGCACTTACAGTAGGCGCGGGGCTGGGCTACGACTGGGGGATCACGTGGTGATGGGTGACGCAGGCGCAGCAGTCTGGTCTGCCGAGCTGGACCGGACCGGGCGCGTCGTGTTCCCGCAGCGGACTCGGCGGGTGCTGTTTCGGCTCGTGTTCGTGGTGGCATTGGTGCTGAGGGCTGTTGCCGAGCCCGTCTGGCGGATGTTCCACGACAGCGAAGAGTGGTGGGACATCGTCGGCCTGATCGCCGGCGGAGGCTTCCTCGTCATGGCCATCGCCTGCGTCTGGCAACTGGTCACCCGGCGGCCGGTGCTGACGGTCGACCGCGAAGGCATCCGAATCGGCCGCCGCGCAAAACACGACCTCCGCTGGAGCCAGATCGGGAGTATCGGCACCCCGACCGGCCCCGCCCTCGTCAGAAGCCTCGCCATCCAGTCCACCGACCGCTGGGCCTACCCGCTGACCGTCGGCAAAGACCACGTCCTAGACCTAGCTGAGTTCTCCCACTGGCTCCGAACCCTCGACGCCACCCACCCGCTCCCGACCCCAGACCAGCACGCCGCCCAAACCCCCGAGCCGTCCTAAGCCGCCGAACTGCCCTGGTCGAACTTCACCACCAGATGCGCGTCCAGCGCCTGAGCGATCCGCTCGAGCAGCGCCAGGGTCGGAACTGTCCCACCGGCCTCGAACCGCGCCAACGCTGACTGCGTCATGCCGGCGGCATCCGCAAGCGTGGTCTGGGTCCAACCACGTTCTTCACGCATCTGCCGCACTGCCGCGCCGAGCTCGAAGGCACGCCGCGCAGCGTCATACGCCTCCTCAGCGCCCGGCTCGTTCATACGCTCCCGCCGAACCTGCTCCCAACTCCGCCGACCACTCACGTCATACCTCCTCTGCCGTCGACACACTATGTTCCTCGCGAACGCACCTCTGGAAGGCTCTCCTAGCCCTCTCGACCTCACGTGTCTCGCGAGTTCGCGACTTACGGAACACCGTCAACAACACGATCCGTCGTTCCCTTCCGAAGAGTGCTGTAGGCAGGCTCTCCAGCCAGTCGCGCACTTTCAGCCTCAAGTTCGACGGTACCCAAGGTCATAGCAGCGATGCTATAACGAAGATGGCGTCGCCTCAGTCGACGGCCGGATGCTTCAGGGCGGTGATCAGGCGGGTGTTGGCTTGGGTGGGGGTGAGGCCCCAGGGCCAGTCGGTTTTGTGGAGGCGTAGGGAGACCAGGCCGTGCCAGACGGTCCACAGGAGCAGGGCTGCCGAGAACGGGTCGTCGGGGTCTACCGCCGCGGCGAGGTCGACAATGCGGCGTTGGAGGCGCGGGCCGTTGTCGGCGCGGGTTTCGGGGATCGGGTCGTTGCTTTCGAACAGGAGTTGGTACGCGCCGGGGTGGGCCAGGCCCCAGCTCACGTAGGCGTCGCCAGCGATCTCGAGGGGGTCGGTGTCGGGTCCTCCGATCTCGAGGGCGTGCTCGATCGAGTCGACCATGTCCGTGTACTCCGCATCCAGGACCGCCGACCGTAGCTCCGCCTCGGACGGGAAATGCCAGTAGACGGCCGACGGAGCCACACCACACGCGCGGGCGATCGAGCGAAGTGACGGTACTGCGACGGCCTGCGGTTCGGCGAGCATGTCGATCGCGGTGGCGAGCAGGGTGGCGCGGAGATCGCGCGAATCCTCTTTGGGCACGGAGCTATTGAACACCTGTTCATGATAGATTTCGATCCTGAACAGGTGTTCAGTGCCGAGCCTGGAGGGAGAGCGCGGGATGCACACGCTGCTGACGGTGATCCGGAAGAGGCCGGAGATCAGCACCGAGGAGTTCCGGCGGTTCATGAAGGTCGACTACGGGCCGACGTACCAGGAACTGCCGCAGACCAGGGCCTATGTGCAGTACTTCCTGGCCGACCTGATGACGGACGACGCCGAGCCGCCGATCGACGCGATCGTTCAGATCAGCTTTGACTCCGTCGAGGAAATGCAGGAGGCACTCAAGTCCGAGAGCTATCAGCGGGCCCATGAGTTGCGGAAGCAGTACCTGCAAGAGACCTCGATGGGCATCCACTCGGCCGTCGTGGAGGAGACCAATCGGTTGGTCTGAGCTGTTCAGGTGAGGCGGAGGCGTTTGCTGAGGCGGGGGCCTCGGCGGATCTTGATGTCGCCGAGGACGGCGTTGGCGCGGATGTGGAAGGTTTTTGGTGGTGCTGTGGCCGGCTCGACGACGCCGCCGAAGCCGGCTTCCTGCTCGGAGATGGAGCCCAGCACCGGGTTGCCTTCCAGATGCACGATCGCGTTCTGCGGGACGCGGATCTTCACGTCGGCGAGGATGCACCGGACGTCGAGGTAGACCTCGTCGAACGGGATCTGGGCCTCGGTGTAGTCCAGCGTCACGTCGCCGAGGACCGCGTGCACCTCCTGCCGCCGCGGCGCCAGCCAGCCGCCGATGCGCTTGGTGTCGGACAGGAAGACGTTGATCGTCGGCCCGACCTCGACCACCGCTCCCCCGTACTGCGGTGCCGGCTGAATCCCGTACTGCTGGTTCCCGTACTGCGCGGGCTCCTGCTGCCCGTACTGCGTCGGCAGCGTGAGGCCGTTCGGCAGGTCGGATGAGACCTCGATCAGTTCACCGTAGGTCTTCGCGCCGTAGACGGACTCCAGGCGGTCCTCGAGTTCGGTGTAGCTGAGCCGGCCCTCCCCCGCGGCCTCGCGGAGTACCTCGGCGACGTTCTCCCGCTCGAGGTCCGAGACCCGTCTGCGCAGCGCCAACTCGTCTCCGCTCGGCTGGGCCGGCACGTGCGACGAATCGTTGCTCTGCTGGGGTACCTCATCCTGGGCCACGACAAAACCTTACGCGTGGCTGAAGGCCACCGCAGATGAGTAATCTCCCGGGTTCACCCCTGACAAATGACCCTGACCCCGCGCCTTCTCGGCGTGCAGCGACTGGGAGACGATCTTGATCCGATCCACCTCCTCGATCAGCGGGATGACCTTGCTGACGTTCTCCCAGGTGGTCCGGCTCTCGTCCTCGACGAGGATGCGGCCGCCTTCAGAGGCGGACACGCTACCGACACCGGTTAGCGGTGGTGGTGGTTCAGGACACATCCGGGTAGGGCGCGGGGACGGACCGGGGTGGGCGGTTCTAGGCTTGGGTCGAATCTCAGACCACTTGCCTGGAGGTACGACCGGTGTCCGCCGACTTCGACTACTCCGAACTGCTCCCGCTGGGGGCCGACGACACGGAGTACCGGCTCCTCACCACCGAGGGAGTGAGCACCTTCACGGCCGGCGATCGCACCTTTCTGCAGGTGGAGCCGTCGGTCCTGCAGGCGCTCACCGCCGAGGCGATGCACGACATCTCGCACTACCTGCGCTCGGCGCACCTGACCCAGCTGCGCCGGATCATCGACGACCCCGAGGCCTCGGGGAACGACCGGTTCGTCGCGCTCGACCTGCTGAAGAACGCGAACATCTCGGCCGGTGGGGTGCTGCCGATGTGTCAGGACACCGGCACCGCGATCGTGATGGGCAAGAAGTCCGAAGGCGTGCTCACGAGCGCCGTGGACGAGGAGTGGATCAGCCGCGGCGTGTACGACGCGTACACGAAGCTGAACCTGCGCTACTCCCAGATGGCGCCGCTGACCATGTGGGAGGAGAAGAACACCGGGTCCAACCTGCCGGCCCAGATCGAGCTGTACTCCACCCCGGCCAACGGCGACCCGGCGTACAAGTTCCTCTTCATGGCCAAGGGCGGCGGCTCGGCGAACAAGTCGTTCCTGTTCCAGGAGACGAAGGCGGTGCTCAACCCGGACGGGATGATGAAGTTCCTGGACGAGAAGATCCGCTCGCTTGGGACCGCAGCCTGCCCGCCGTACCACCTCGCGATCGTCGTCGGCGGGACGTCCGCGGAGTACGCGCTGAAGACGGCGAAGTACGCCTCGGCGCACTACCTCGACTCGCTCCCGACCACGGGATCGCCGCTGGCGCACGGGTTCCGCGATGTCGAGCTGGAGCAGCAGGTGTTCGAGCTGACCCAGCAGTTCGGGATCGGCGCGCAGTTCGGCGGCAAGTACTTCTGCCACGACGTCCGGGTGATCAGGTTGCCGCGGCACGGCGCGTCCTGCCCGGTCGCGATCGCGGTGTCGTGCTCGGCCGACCGGCAGGCGCTGGCGAAGATCACCCCCGAGGGCGTCTTCCTGGAGCAGCTCGAGCGTGACCCGGCGCGGTTCCTGCCCGACACGACCGACGAACACCTGGCGGACGACGCGGAGGTCGTGCGGATCGACCTGAACCGGCCGATGAGCGAGATCCGCACCGAGCTGTCGAAGCTGCCGGTGAAGACGCGGGTGTCGCTGAACGGACCGCTGGTGGTGGCACGCGACATCGCGCACGCCAAGATCAAGGAGCGCCTCGACGCGGGCGAGCCGATGCCGCAGTACCTGAAGGATCACGCCGTGTACTACGCGGGGCCGGCCAAGACGCCCGAGGGATATGCGTCCGGGTCCTTCGGTCCGACCACGGCCGGCCGGATGGACGCGTACGTCGACCAGTTCCAGGCCGCGGGTGGTTCCTTCGTGATGCTTGCCAAGGGCAACCGCTCGGCCAAGGTGACGGCGGCCTGCAAGGAGCACGGCGGGTTCTACCTCGGGTCGATCGGTGGTCCGGCGGCGCGGCTGGCGCAGGACTGCATCAAGTCGGTCGACGTGGTCGAGTACGCCGAACTCGGGATGGAGGCGGTCTGGAAGATCGAGGTCGAGGACTTCCCCGCCTTCGTCGTGGTCGATGACAAGGGCAACGACTTCTTCACCTCCACCGCCAAACCCGTCCCCCTCACCGTCCGCCCCCGCAGCTAACTGGTCGGTTGGTGGATTGGGGGGATTGAGCGGCGCCGCCAAGCCTGTCGCCCTCACCGTCTGCCCCCCGCGGTTGACGGCTGGGCAGGGCGAGGGCGCTTCGGTACCGTGTGGCGGCATGAGTACCCGTGATGTTCCTGCCCAGGTCGGGGATCTGCCGCCGATTGGGCGGCCGGCGAACAGTGCGCTGTTGGAGGCCGGTATCACCACGCTGGCTCAGGTGGCCGCCTGCAGCCGTCGTGAGCTGCTTGCGTTGCACGGCGTGGGGCCGAGGGCGGTCCGCATCCTTGAGGCCGCCCTCGAGGAACGCGGCCTCACCTTCGCCGCGTGACCGCAGGCAGTCAGCTGACGTTTGCTGCGGCGGCTGGATCCGGGAGCTTGACCATCAGGTGCTTCGCTGCCCGGAGCAGGTCGGCCTCGTTGTGCCCGAAGGCTTGCAGGTACGACCCGAGCGCGGACCGCAGGAGTCGCAGTTCCTCGTCTTCCAGTTCGATGGTGTACATGTTCTCAAGGTAAGTCCGCTGCCGACGGAAAGCTCCCGCCCGTGATCCACACGTTGTGTCGCGGCGTGCGTCAGCCGAGAAGCTCCTCCGCGATGTGACTGACCGTGTAGCCGGTAGGGGACTCGGGTAGCCGCAGATGCGGATCGGGCCGCCAGTCGTGCCAGTTGTCGGCGAAAGGCGACGCCCACGCCTCCACCTCCCGTACTGCGGCTCGCGCATCCGCCGTGATCCGCTCAGCCTCGGCCGGGGTGAATCGGCCGGCGGCGACGGCGCCTTCGAGTTCGTCCTCGTCCTTCCACTCGATCGTCCGGTCCGGGTGGATCCACAGGTCGAGCACATGATCGACCGTGCTGATCCGCTTGTCCTCGGGATCCCGCCGGTGCTCCGCCTCCAGATTGACGTACCAACCGCGGACGCTGCCGTCCTCGTTCCAGAAGTGCCACACGGACCAGGGTTTCCCGGCGGGCGCGACCTTGAGAATCCCGGTGCCCCGCCAGACGTCCAACTTCAGCACCCTGTCCTCGATGAACATCCCCTCCGGACCGGCGTACCGGGTCTCGCGTCCGTCGGTCAGGACCGGCTTGATCAGTGGGGTGCCGGGGGCGAGCCAGGCGACCAGACCATCCTCGTCGTCGCGGACCACCGTCATCGGCCGGACGTTCGGCTTGTCGCTGTGCCGGCCGGTGCCCTCGTACATCCACTCGATCGTGGTGCCCGGCTCCCACCGGTACCCCACGCCGGACTCCGTCTGCGCGGTCATGCTTCGCCCGGCCTGGTCATCGAGAGGACGTCGAGCGCGGCATCGAGCTGCTCCTCGGTCAGGTCGCCCTTCTCGACGTGACCGTTCTCGATCACGACCTCGCGGATCGTCTTGCCCTGCTTGAGCGCGCTTTTCGCCACGGCCGCGGCGTTCTCGTAGCCGATGTAGCGGTTCAGCGGGGTGACGATCGACGGCGAGGACTCGGCCAGCGCGCGGGCATGCTCCACGTTGGCGGTGATCCCGTCGACGCAGCGATCCGCCAGCAGGCGGGAAGAGTTGGTGAGCAGCTGGATCGACTCCAGCAGGTTGCGCGCGATCACCGGCAGCATCACGTTCAGCTCGAAGTTGCCGCCGGCACCGGCCACCGTGATGGTGGTGTCGTTGCCGATCACCTGGGCGGCGACCATCAGGGTGGCCTCGCAGATCACCGGATTCACCTTGCCCGGCATGATGCTCGAGCCCGGCTGCAGGTCGGGCAACGCGATCTCGCCGAGCCCGGCGCGCGGGCCGGATCCCATCCAGCGCAGGTCGTTGCAGATCTTGGTCAGGCTGACGGCGACCGTCTTCAGCTGGCCGGACAGCTCGACCAGACCATCACGAGCACCCTGGGCCTCGAAGTGGTCGGCGGCCTCGCTCAGCTCCAGCCCGGTCCGGCGGTTCAGCTCGCTGATCACCTTCGCGGCGAACCCGGGCGGCGTGTTGATCCCGGTGCCGACGGCGGTGCCGCCGAGCGGCAGTTCCGTCACGCGAGGCAGAGTCGCCCGGACCCGGTCCGCGCCCCGGCGTACCTGGGCGGCATAGCCGTTGAACTCCTGGCCCAGCGTCACGGGCGTCGCGTCCATCAGGTGCGTGCGGCCCGACTTGACCACCTCGGCGAACTCGGATCCCTTACGGGACAGGGATTCCGCCAGGTGCTCGAGCGCTGGCAGCAGGTCCTGCACCACCCCGGCGGTGGCGGCGACGTGGATCGCGGACGGGAAGGTGTCGTTGCTCGACTGGCTCGCGTTGACGTGGTCGTTCGGGTGGACGTCGGAGCCCAGCTCGCGGGTCGCCAGGGTGGCGAGCACCTCGTTCACGTTCATGTTCGTCGAGGTGCCCGAGCCGGTCTGGAACACGTCGATCGGGAACTCCGCGTCGTACTCCCCAGCGCTCACCCGGTCGGCGGCCGCGACGATCCCCACGGCGAGGTCGGCCGGCACCACGCCGAGCTCGGCGTTCACCACGGCGGCCGACGCCTTGATCTGCGCGAGCGCGTGCACGAGCGCCGGCGCCAGCGGCTGGCCGGAGATCGGGAAGTTCTCCACCGCGCGCTGGGTCTGCGCCCGCCACAACGCCTCGCGGGGCACCTTGACCTCGCCCATCGTGTCGTGCTCGATCCTGTATTCCACGTTGTCACCCATACCCTGCAGAGTACGTCGATCGGGGCTGTCGGCCGCGACTGATAGAACCTTTGTGGACAACGACACTCCGCGCCGCAGTACAGGAGGAAAGGCTCCGATGAAGTTCACCCAGCCGTTCGAGATCACCAAGTGGGACCAGTCCACGTACGACGACGCCGACGCGCTGGAACTAGGCCGTGCGACGGTCGGGAAGAACTTCGCCGACGGCGAGCTCGTGGGGACCAGTTCGGCCGAGCTGCTGATGGTGGGCACCAGCGCCGGCCCCGCGGCGTACACGGCTGTCGAGCGCTTTACAGGGAAGCTTGCGGGCCGGGAAGGGTCGTTCGTGATGGTGCACGGGGCGAGCGCCGCGGAGACATCCTCGCTGGGCAGGATCGTCGCGGCTGTGGGCGATCTCACCGGCCTGACCGGGACAGTTGTCTACGAGCATGACGACAAGGGACCTCGCCTGACCGTGGACTACGAGCTGCCCTCCGCGTAGGAGGTGCCCTGGTAGACGTAGTACAGCTCGTCCCGCGCCTGCAGCTGCACCGGGACGGGTTTCACCTCAACGCCCCCGAACACCGACCGCATAGCTGTCTCCAGAGCCTGAGAAGAAGATGACGACCACACCGTCAGTACTCCGCCCCGCTGAAGCTTGTCCCTGCAAACACTGAGGAACGACGCCTCGTAGAGCGTCGAGTTCTCGTTGTACACCAGGAAATCCGGCCCGTTGTCCACATCCAGCAGGATGCCGTCGAGCGCACCGTTTGGTTGCTCCATCACCACATCCCGCACATCACCGACGATCACGCTCACCCGCGGGTCGTCCAGCACCGACGGCAACAACCCGTCCCGCATCCACTGCACGAGATCCGGCTCGATCTCCGCAACCAGCACCTCGCGCACCCTCTCGTCCCGCAACAGCGCCCGCACGGTGAACCCCAACCCCAACCCACCCACCAACAGCCGCGAAGGTTCCCCAACAACCTCCAGCGCCGCCAACGCCAGCAACTCCTCGCTCGAAGTCTCCAGGTCATCCATCACAAACACCCCATTGACCCGCAACTCCAACGCCCCATCCCCCACCCGCCTACGCAACACCACCTCCCCCCGCCCACCCCCACCCACCGCCACCTCATCCACCCTCCCCATCCTCCCCCAAACCCCTTACGTCCGAAGAGGCGAGGGGCCTGCCCCTCACCTCTTCGGACGTAAGGCCGGGTTCTCCACAGGGGCAAAGGTTCGGCGGCGAAAGGCGCGGATGGCCTGCATCTTCTGGGTGGTGAATGAGAAGACGAAGTCGGCGAGAAGATGCCGACGCGGAAACTGGTGTGGCCGGTGTCAGACGTGCACCAAGGCGAGCGTTCGAGAGACCCGGCGACTCCAGGCGACTGACCTCGCCGCCAGGCAAGGCGGCGTCGTGTCGCGTCCACAGCTGTACGCCGCGGGCTGGGAGCGCTGGCAGGTGGACGCGCAGGTACGGGCACGACGCTGGGTGATCAAGGGTCGGCAATCGTTGGCGCTCAGGACGGGTGAGCTGCCAGAACTCGGCAACTGGTGGTCGGCGATCTTCGAGGTGGGCGCCGGCGCCGCCCTCGACGGCGTCACCGCCCTGCATGCTGCCGGGTTGAAGGGTTTCGAGAGTGCGATTCACATCTCGACCCCGAAGTCCGCCCGGCCTCGGCGCCCGCGTGGGATTGTCGTCCACGAGACACGACGCCGGGCGGCCGGTGACCTCCTGCCGCTCGAACCACCGCGGGTTCGTCCGGCAACGGCGGCGATCAGGGCCGCGCTCTGGGCCGTTAGCGACAAGCAAGCCTCGCTGATCCTCGCGATGGCTGTTCAACAACGGCTGACGACACCGGCCGAACTGTCCGATGCGCTGGACCAGGTGCGCCGACATCGGAGGCGCAGGCTATTGCTGCAGGTGGTCAGGGAGGTCGCCGGCGGAGCCCAATCGACCGGCGAGATCGACTTCCTCCGCCTGTGCCGGCAATACGGCCTTCCAGAACCTGACAGGCAGTGCCGTCGAGTGACTTCGGACGGCATCGCCTTCCTCGACGTCGAGTGGGCGGAATACGACGTGATCGTCGAGATCGAGGGTGTCCATCACCAGGAAGCAGACCGCGCACTCGCCGACGCAGTACGGCAGAACGAACTGACAATTGACCGCGACCACGTGCTCCGCATCCCGGTGCTAGGCCTGCACACTGACCCGGAACTCTTCATGCACCAGGTCATCCGCCTACTACGCGCCCAGGGCTGGACCTCGGCGCAACACCTTACGTCCGAATGACCGTGGGGCAGGCCCCACGCCGCTTCGGACGTAAGCGGCAAGACAAGAGCGGCTAGTACCAGCCTTTGGCTTTGGAGTGGGACCAGGCGCCGCAGGGGGAACCGTGGCGGTCTTCGATGTAGTCGAGGCCCCACTTGATCTGGGTGACGGGGTTGGTGCGCCAGTCGGAGCCGTACGCCGCCATGCGGTTGCCGGGGAGCGCCTGGGGGATGCCGTAGGCGCTGGAACCGGGGTTGTCCGCGGTCACCTTCCAGCGGGACTCCTTGGTCCACAGCTTGTCCAGGCAGGAGAACTGATCCTCGGACCAGCCGTGGTTGTCGAGCAGGTTGAGCGCGATCTCCTTCGGGGTGCCCTCGAGTTCCTTGCGGGCGGCGTCCCGGCTGGCGCGCTCCTGGCGCGAGTCCTCGTTGGTCTTCTGCAGAGCCTGGTAGCGGGCCAGCGCGGCGTTCTTCGCCTTGCGCAACAACCAGGCCTGGTCCTGGGCCTGCTTGCGCTCGGCTTCGACCGCCTCGATCTGGTTGCGCAGGCGGACCACTTCCGCGGCTTGCTCGGCTGCGCTCAGCGGCTTGGGGGAGGGCGACTTCGCCTCGCGCGCCTTCTCGCTGTTCAGGACGGCGAGCTCAGCCCGGCCGGAGACAGGGGCGGACGCGGCGCTGCTGCCGGGGGAGGTGAAGAGATCGATACTGGCGACGATGGAGACAACCACGATCCCAACGACTGCGAGGACCGCGAGGGAGCGCTTCGCTTTCATCTGTCCTTCCGAGATACCCGACCCCCGTCGGCTGCAACAGGAACATACTCTGGCCTAAACAGACCGTGATCACAAGCAGGTCACAAGGTACGGTGCGGCCACATGGCTTGTGGCCGCACCGGGTAGCTCGGAAGTCTTACAGTCCTTTAACGGAAATCAGACACAGCACAGTCAGTGAGTCAGAGCTGCAGGTCCTCCAGCATCTCCGTCACCAGCGCGGCGATCGGCGAACGCTCCGACCGGGTCAGCGTCACGTGGGCGAACAGCGGGTGCCCCTTCAGCTTCTCCACCACCGCGACCACACCGTCGTGCCGGCCGACCCGGAGGTTGTCGCGCTGCGCCACGTCGTGGGTGAGGACCACCCGCGAGTTGGCGCCGACCCGGGACAGCACGGTGAGCAGCACGTTGCGCTCCAGCGACTGGGCCTCGTCCACGATCACGAACGCGTCGTGCAGTGAGCGACCGCGGATGTGGGTCAGCGGCAACACCTCGAGCATGCCGCGGTCCATCACCTCGTCGATCACGTCGGCACTCGTGAGCGCGCCCAGCGTGTCGTAGACCGCCTGGGCCCAGGGCTGCATCTTCTCCGACTCCGAACCGGGCAGGTACCCCAGTTCCTGGCCGCCGACCGCGAACAACGGCCGGAACACCACCACCTTCTTGTGCTGCCGCCGCTCCATCACGGCCTCCAGCCCGGCGCACAGCGCGAGCGCCGACTTACCGGTCCCGGCGCGGCCGCCGAGCGAGACGATCCCGACGTCCGGGTCCAGCAGCAGATCGAGGGCGACCCGCTGCTCGGCGGACCGGCCGCGGATGCCGAACGCCTCGCGGTCGCCGCGGACCAGCCGGATCCGCTTGTCCGGCATCACCCGCCCGAGCGCGCTACCCCGCTCCGACAGCAGGACCAGACCGGTGTGGGTGGGGAACTCCCCCGCCTCCGGCAGTTCCAGTACGCCGTCCTCGTACAGGGCGTCGACGTCCTGCGTCTCGACCTCGAGCTCGCTCATCCCGGTCCAGCCGGACTCCAGCGTCAACTGCTCGGCCCGGTACTCCTCGGCCATCAGCCCGCAGGCCGACGCCTTCACCCGCATCGGCAGGTCCTTCGAGACCAGCGTGACGTCACGGCCCTCGGCCTTGAAGTTGCACGCCACCGCGAGGATCCGGCTGTCGTTGTCACCGAGCCGGAAACCGGCCGGTAAGGTCTCCGGGTCGGTGTGATTCAGCTCGACCCGGATGGTGCCACCCTTCTCCCCCACTGGCAGGGGTGCGTCCAATCGTCCGTGCTGGATCCGGAGCTCGTCCATCAGCCTCAAGGCGGTCCGAGCGAAGTAGCCGAGCTCTGGGTGATGCCGTTTTGCCTCCAGTTCGGTGATGACGACCACCGGGATGACCACCTCGTGCTCGTCGAACCGCAGCATCGCCCGCGGATCTGACAGGAGCACGGAGGTGTCCAGCACGAAAGTGCGCTGGTCCGGCGTGGATGAGGTGTTTGACGCCTTGGCGTGGGTGGCAGCCATGTCGCACGTCCTCTCGGGCCGCGACGTGCACCACGCCCGGCCCACCAGTGTTAGGTGATGGACCGGGAACTGGCCCGGAGATCTGGTGCAGACCCCCACCGGTACGCCGCACGCGCGTACCCGGAAACCAGCGAGAATGAGACCGAGGGTCTCGGGCACTCCGTTCGGCCCCTCATGGGGCTACCGGCGAGCAGTCAAGTCTCATCTGATCGGGCCTCCCGGACAGCCGGCTTCCCCTCCGACCGTCACTTAGGAGAGTAGGTCGCCGGTGGAAACGCCGCAGCCCGACACGCCCGTCCCCGGGGTTAACGGCGTGTTACACCTTTCCCCTCCCCGGGGGACGACGTTCACCCAGCCGGGTGAGCCGGTACTGCGGGTAACCGGCCGACTCTGTTTCCATGCGGAAGAACTGGCCGGCCTGGTCCGGATATGCAGCGGCGATCTGGTCCCTCGCGTACGGCGTACTGGGGCTCTACTGGGCAGCGGGCGGAGCTGGTTACCCGTTCGCGAAGGTGGAGGACGACAGAGCCACCGCGTCCCTGCTGGAGGGGGCGCCAGTAGGCGTTGTCGCCCCGCTGATGGCCGTCCTCGGCCTGACGGGCAGCGTGGTCGCCCTGGTGATGACCAGGCGCACACAGCGAAGCTGGGTTCTCCAGACCTACGCGGTGACCATGGCGGTCGCTCTCGCACTGGTGATCCCCGACTACACCCCGTTGGCGATGGTTGCACTGTCCCCCGCGATCCTCCTGTTCACGTTCACCGGCGTACCGGGTGAGCAGGGCGGCGTCGGCGACATCCTGTACTGGCACCGGGCGAACCTGCTGCTGATGTTCCTCGGCGGCCTGCTCTGGGCCGCTACAGCGGTCGCCTACCACCGCAGGGCCCGGAAGGCCTGTGTTTCCTGCGGCCGCGACGAGCACGAGCACGCAGCGTGGACCACCCCAGCTGCAGCACTGCGCTGGGGCCGCTGGGCCGTCCTGATCGCAGTGATGTCGAACGTGCCGTACGAGTTCACCCGGGTGGCCTGGTACTTCGGCTGGCCGCTCGGCATCACCGACGAGTTCCAGCAGATGATGGAAGACACGCCCGGCATGCTCGAGATCGGGCTGGGGATGGCGCTGCTCGGGGTCGGCGGCAGCATCCTCACCCACGGCCTGGTGCATCGCTGGGGCGAGGTCTACCCGCGCTGGATCTGGTTCAAGGCAGGGCAGCGGATCCCGCCGTCACGGGCGATCGTGCCGGCCTCGATCGTCGCTGTGGTGCTGATGCCGGCCGGCCTGATGAACATCCGCCTGCCAGGCGACAACGCCGGCTCCGAGTGGGGACTGGCGATGCCCGGCACACTCTGGGTGGTCTGGGGCGCCGCACTGGGTGCGGCTACCTACGCCTACTACCTACGACGCCGTACTACGTGCCGCCGGTGCGGCCGTGGTCCCGCGGAGAGCGCAGTACTCAGGTCCCGAAGCGGCGCTCGCGCTGGGCGTAGTTCCGGATCGCGCGGAGGAAGTCCACGTGCCGGAAGTCCGGCCAGAGCGCCTCGCAGAAGTAGAACTCGCTCAGCGCGCTCTGCCACAGCAGGAACCCGCCCAGCCGCTGCTCCCCCGAGGTCCGGATGACGAGGTCGGGATCCGGCTGGCCCTTCGTGTACAGGTGTTCGGCGATGTGCTCGACGTCGACCCGCTCGGCCAGTTCCTCGATCGAGATGCCCTTGGCGGCCTCCTCGAGCAGCAACGAGCGGACCGCGTCGGCCAGTTCGCGGCGGCCGCCGTACCCGACTGCCACGTTGACGAGCATGCCGTCCACGTTCTGGGTCGCGGCCTCGGCGCCCTTCAACACCTCGGCGGTGGCCCCGGGCAGCAGGTCGAGCGCGCCCACCGGGTGGATCCGCCAGCGGCCGATCGAGGTCAGCTCCTCGACCGTCTGCTCGATGATCCGCAGCAGCGGCTCCAGTTCCTCGGCCGGCCGGCTCAGATTGTCGGTGGACAGCATCCAGACGGTGACCACCTTGACGCCGACCTCGTCGCACCAGCCGAGGAACTCGGTGATCTTGTTCGCGCCGGCCTCATGACCGCGCGACACCGGATCGCCGGTGGCCCGAGCCCAGCGCCGGTTGCCGTCGATGATCACGCCGATGTGCCGCGGCATTCGGTCCGGCGACAGGGAGCGCGCCAGCCGGCGCTCGTAGAGTCCGTACACCGCGCCGCGCAGGCGTTGTTTGCCAGGTGTCCGCATGGGCAGATGAGCTCCTCGACCGTTTGATATGCCTCACTGAGGCTAGCCGACATCCATCGTCGTTGGACCGCGAGAACGGACATCGAACTTTCGGAGGAGTTCGCGCATCAGACACTCCGCAGGGCGCTGTCTTCTCACGGGATGTGTGCAAGATTTCATCCTTCCGGACCATCTAAACCTACGGTTCCGTAGGTTACGGTTGCGGAGGTGACTGCCCAACGCTCGAGAGGACGGCGATGACGGCCAAGACCGCGACCACCACCCCGCCCCACGAACTGGGTCACACACTGTCCGGCAAGCTCGGCCCGCTGAAGCCGAAACTGCGCGGCTGGCTGCATGCGGGCACGTTCCCGTTCGCCACCGCCGCCGGCATCGTGCTGATCTGCCTGGCGCCGAGTGCGAGCGCCCGCTGGGCCGCCGCGGTCTACACCCTCGGATCGATGCTGCTGTTCGGCATCTCCGCGCTCTACCACCGCTTCTACTGGGGCCCGACCGGCGAGGCCGTCCTGCGCCGGCTGGACCACAGCAACATCTTCCTGCTGATCGCCGGCACCTACACCCCGCTGGGAATGGTGCTGCTGCGCGGCGACGACCGGATCCTGCTGCTCAGCATGGTCTGGGGCGGCGCCCTGCTGGGCATCCTGTTCCGGATCTTCTGGGTGCACGCGCCCCGCTGGCTCTACACGCCGATCTACCTGGCGCTGGGCTGGGTGGCGATCTTCTGGATGGGCGACTTCTACCACCTCGGTGGCGCGTCCGTGGTCACGCTGCTGGCCATCGGCGGCGGCCTCTACTCGATCGGCGCCGTCATCTACGCGACCAAGCGGCCGAACCCGTCCCCGCTCTGGTTCGGCTTCCACGAGATCTTCCACGCCTGCACGGTGGCCGCGTTCGTCTGCCACTACATCGCGGTCAGCATCGCCACCTACCGCGCCGGCTGAGTCCTTCAAACACCTAGTTCCGCGAGGGTTCTCCGGAACTCGTCGTAGCGCTGCGGGCCCAACTGCGCTGCCCAATCGGCTTCCAGCCGCCCGATCGCCGCGCGGCTGAACGCGACCGCCTCGTCGCCCTTGCCCGTACGCCGGACCAACCGCACGCGACGGTCCTCCGCCAGCCGGTCGGACTCGGTGAAACCGAGGTCCTGCAGGTAGTCCACATGCTGCCCGAGACCCTGTTTCGTCATCCCCGCCGCCTCGGCCAGGTCGGTGATCCGACCGCCCTCGGCGGGGATCATCTCGAGCAACCGGTAGTGCGAGATCCGCAGGCCCGGGAACCTCGCCTCCGAGTCGACCAGGATCTCCAGGCGCAGCCGCCGCAGCGCGAGCCCCAACAGCCCGGCGATGTGGTCGCCGTGGAATCCCTGACCGCTCGCTGGATCAGCGCTGCCCGGAAAGTCATTGACGGAAGTCATAAGGCAACTTTACTATCTCAAGTGGTAAGGCAACTTTACTTCTTCAGGACCGACCGACTTCTTCAGGGCCGACGGATCTGAAGCTGATCTGAAGGTCGGCCGTCACCATCGGGGGAAACGACTTCATCGGGGGGAACCCATGACCACCACCTACAGCGAGGCGCTCGCGTCGCTGGGCCGGGACGCGCCCAGCGATCAGTCCCTCAGCGACCTCGTCCAGACCATCACCGGACGACCGGATGCCGAGCCCACCTCGGCCCGGGTCGAGCCGGTGGACTACCCCATCGGCACGCCGAGCACGCAGGAACTGCTCCGGGTGACCGGGACCGCGCGACTGGCCGACGGCGACACCGTCGAGTGGTCCTGCTTCCTCAAGAAGCTCCAGTCGGCGCGACACTGGCCACTCATCCACCTGATTCCCGAAGGATTCAGGGAGGCCTTCGTCCAGAACCTGCCCTGGCAACTCGAGGCGGCGGTCCATCGCAGCGACATCGCGACCTTGCTGCCGGACGGTTTGCGCCTGCCGAAGCTGTACCGGCTCAACGAGTACGACGACGACCGGGCCACCTTGTGGATGGAGAACGTGATCCAGGCGCCTGGGATCTGGCCCATGGAGCGGTTCGAGCGAGCGGCGTACCTGCTCGGCAGGTTGTCCGCCCGCCGCCAGCTGCACCTGGTGAAACCCTTGCTGCCAAGGGGTGACGTGGAGACCCCGGGCGTCGGGCTGCGGTACTACACCAACGGCCGCGTGGTGAGAAGCGTCCTTCCCACCTTGGCCGACGACCAGACCTGGCGGCATCCGCTGTTGTCGGCGGCGGTCTGCAACACCGGGGATCACCGGCTCAGGGACGATCTACTCGAGTTGGCGGAGCGGCTGCCCGCAGTACTGGATGCGTTGGATGCGTTGCCGCAGTGCTATCAGCACGGGGATGCGAGCCCGCAGAACCTGCTCGTCTCCCGGGACGAGCCGGACGAGTTCGTGGTGATCGACTGGGGCTTCGACTGTCCGCAGGCGGTCGGGTTCGATCTCGGCCAACTGCTGATCGGACTGGCGCATGCCGGTGAACTGTCCCCCGCGGCTCTGCCTGCTGTCCACAAGGTGATCCTGAAGGCCTTCATGGAGGGCCTGGCCATCGACGGGATGGATGTCACCGAGGAGCAGGTGACTTACGGCTACCTGGGCTCGCTGATGGCCCGGTCGGCCTTCACCGCACTGCCCCTGGAGCTCTTCGCGAATCCTCCGTCGCCGGCCGGCATCGCGATCTTCGAGCAGCGCGTCGACCTGACCCGCGCGCTGATCGACCTGGTGTCGCCGATCAACTAGGAGTCAGGACGAAGACCCGGAGGTCGCGGCCGCTGCGTTCGACGTAGGTGTCGTAGGCGGGCCAGACCTTCGTGACGAGAGGCCAGACCCGGTCCCGCTCAGCCCCCTCTGCCAGGGCGGCGAGGACCGGGATCTCGTTGCCGCCGGGAAGCATCACCGAGGCGGTCGACGCGGCCAGCAGGTTGCCGGACCACGCGGGGTGATGCTCCTGACCCCAGTTCGACGCCGTGACGATGAAGCAGTCACCGTCGGCCGCGTAGATCAGCGGCACGGTTCGCGGCAGGCCCGACTTCCGGCCCTGGGTGGTCAGAAGCAACGTGGGCAAGGCGGAACGGCCGAGGATGGTCACCCTTCCGCCGGTCCTGCGCTGCAGCCAGCGATCGACCGGTACGAGGGTCCGCCCGGCCGCCGCGAACCACGGCCGGTGGCCTAACGACCGGATGACATTCGTGTACCAGCCCATGCACGAAGTCTGCCGTCACCTCGAAGGCGGGTATGTATGAGGGTGTGAGGAACCTTAGTTACGCAGTACTGGCCGCCGCCGCCGGCCTGGTCCTGACCGGGTGTGGTGACGAATCGACCTCTGATGCGGGCAGCAGCCCCACGCCACCCAGCACGAGTTCGCCCGGCACGGTCTCCCCCAGCCTGCCGACGGCGACAGTCCCCGTGCCGGGCGGGTCGGGACTTCCGCTGACCGTCACCCGCACCGGTGGTTTCGCCGGTTTCGACGACCGCGTAGTCGTCGGCGTGGACGGCGTCACCAGCGTCAGTCAGCGCGGCAAGGATCCCGTGCGCTGCAAGCTCGATGCCGGACTGCTGACGACCATCACCGCGGCGGTCCAGCAGATCGACTGGGCCGCCCTCGGCACGACCAAGCCGATCGTGCGGCATCCCGACGACATGATCATCGCGGTCTCGGCGGGCGGCCGACTGGCCCGGATCGAGGACCCGTTGGTGAAGCCCCTGACAGCCCCGGTGAGCAAGCTGCTCACCGGGGCCGCCGTGCCGCCCGGCAACCTCTGCAAACCGGTCTAGAGGCAGACCGGTCTGGGCTAGGCGGCCGTCACCGCCACGTCGTCGATCACGAAGCTGGTCTGCAGCGAGGAGTCCTCGTTCTCGAGGAACCTCACTGTCACCGTCTTTCCCTTGTAGGCAAGGACATTCAGCGTCTTCAGCGAGTACGCCGTACTCTTGTTCAGGTTCGAGTACGTCGCCAGCGTGGTCGTCGTGGTTCCGTCGACGATCTGCACCTTGACCGTGTCGTACACCGTCGACGTGGTCGTCTCGGCCGTGTCGATGGTGATCCACAACGCCAGCGACGCCGCGGTCGCCGAAGCCGGGATCGTGACGGACTGGCCGAGATTCGCCGTGGCAGTCACGCCTTTGCCGCCCAGCCACGCCTTGTACGTCCCAGCATGAGCCGGCTTCGAGGTGCTGTTGGTGATCACCCCAGCGGTCCCGGTCCAGTTGACCGCGCCCGCTTCGAAGCCCGGGTTCTGCAGCAGGTTGGGCCCTGTCGGCGGGATCGTGGTGCCGTAGTCCTTTTGGGCGTAGTTCCAGATCATGTGACCGATCGCGTCGATCTGGCGGTCCAGCGACGTCAGGTTCAGGTTGTTGATGTTGTCGCAGGACCGGTGGTAGCAGGCATCGAACGCCGCGTTCGCCGTACCACCCCACTTGGTCGCCTGGGCCGACGTCTTGATCCCCTCGGCGCCCGAGAAGGTGCCTGCGGTCGGGATCCCGAGCGACCGGAACGCCGCATGATCCGAACGACCCTGTACGTCGATGTACTCGGTCTGCACGCTCTTGCTGGTGAAGTACGAGACCAGGTCGTCCCGCGCACCGTTGCCGGCCGGGTTGTCGTCGTACACGAAGTAGCCCGGGTTCGGCGACGCGAGCATGTCGAAGTTCAGGTAGAGCTCGATCTTGTCGCGCTCGGCGGCGGGCAGGTTGTTGACGTAGTACTTCGAGCCCACCAGGCCGAGTTCCTCTGCGCCCCAGAAGCCGAAACGCAAACGATTCCTGGGGATCTGGCCGCTGGCAGCGTAAGCGAGGGCGGTTTCCAGTACGCCGGCGCTGCCCGAGCCGTTGTCGTTGATTCCCGGACCGGAACTCACGCTGTCCAGGTGGGAGCCGGTCATCACGACGTGGTTCGCGTCGCCTTGCGGCCACTCGGCGATCACGTTGTACGACGTACCGGCGGAGGTGGAGAACGACTGCAGGGTGGTGGTGTAGCCGGCCGCGTCGAGCTTCGACTTCACCCAGTCGGCGGACGCGCGGTACCCGGTCCGGCCGGTGTAGCGGTTGCCGCCGTTGTTGGTGGCGATCGTCTGGAGCTGGTCGAGATGGGCCTTGGCGTTGGTGACGGAGATGTCCGGCGACACGACCGCGGAGGCGGTGGTGCCGGGGACGAGAACTGAGGCGACCAGAGCGGCTCCGAGCACGCCGTACCGGGCCTGATTCCTGAAGGACTTGGACATTGGACGGATCTCCTTGCCTCACAAGGAATGAGAACGTCCGGGGCAGAGCCTGGGCGAGGCCCTGCCCCGGACGGGTGCTGCGAAGTACCGGCTAGCCGATCAGCGACACGTCGTCGATGACGAAGCTGGTCTGCAGCGAGGAGTCCTCGTTCTCGAGGAACCTGACCGTGACCGTCTTCCCGGCGTACGCCCCGACGTTGAACGTCTTCTGGGTGTACGTGGTGTTCTTGTTGACGTTCGAGTACGTCGCCAGCGTGCTGGTCGTCGTACCGTCGACGATCTGGATCTTCACCGTGTCGTACACCGTCGAGGCGGTGGTCTCGGCAGTGTCGATCCGCAGCCAGAGCGACAGCTGGGCCGAAGAGGCACCGGCCGGGATGGCTACGGACTGGCCGATGTTCGCCGTGGCGGTGACACCCTTACCGCCCAGCAGGGCCTTCCAGGTACCGGCGTGAGCCGGCCTGCTGCCGCCGCTGGTGACGACTCCCGCAGTCCCGGTCCAGTTGACCGCACCGGACTCGAAGCCCGGGTTCAGCAGTCGCTCGGAACCGGTGGGCGGGGCGACGGTGCCACAGGTGGCGGCGCCGGCCGGGACGGTGATCCCGCTGAACGCGGCCTCGATACCGAGGCACTGGGCCGAGCTGGCGCCGTACAGCTCCTTGGCGGAGTTGATCGCACCCTCCCGAGCGTCCTTGTAGGTGCTGCCCGAGCTGAGCTTCGTGCTCAGCGTGCGGTACCAGACCTTGGCGGCGACGTCACGGCCGACACCGGTGATGGTGGCGCCGTTGCAGGCGGTGCTGCTGTGCGACACGCCGCCGATGACCTTGGTGCCGGTGCCCTCGGAGGCCAGGTAGAACCAGTGGTTCAGCGGGCCGGAGGAGTAGTGCGGGTCGAGCCCACCAGTGCTGGTCGTCCAGCAGTCCTTGCTGGCACCGTCCTTCGACGGCTTGTCCATGTAGCGCAGCGGCGTGCCGTTGCCGTTGATGTTGATCTTCTCGCCGATCAGGTAGTCACCCGGGTCGGACGAGCTGTTCGCGGAGAACTCGACGGCGGTACCGAAGATGTCCGAGGTGGCCTCGTTCAGGCCGCCGGCGTCACCCGAGTAGTTCAGGTTGGCGGTCGCCTCGGTGACACCGTGGCTCATCTCGTGACCGGCCACGTCGAGCGAGGTCAGCGGACGGGCGTTGCCCGAGCCGTCGCCGTACGTCATCTGGGTGCCGTCCCAGAACGCGTTCACGTACGCGTTGCCGTAGTGCACCCGGGAGCGGGCGCCCTGGCCGTTGTTGAAGATGCCGTTCCGGCCGTGGACGTTCTTGTAGTAGTCCCACGTCAGCTGGGCGCCGTAGTGCGCGTCCACGCCGGCGGTCTGGCGGTTCGCGGTGGTGCCGCTGCCCCAGGTGTCGTCCGGGTCGGTGAACGTGGTGCCACTGCCGGAGGTCGCGCCGTTGAGGTCGGTGGTCCAGTTGCCACCGCGGCTCGTGTCGGTCATCGAGTAACTGCCGGACGTACCGATGCTGACCGTGCCGGAGTACATCGAGTTCCCGGTACCGGTCTTCACCTCGTCGTCCTGGTCCAGCACCGCGCCGGTCTGGGCGTCGATGAAGGAGTGCAGCACCGACGGCGTCTGGTCGGCCTTGGTGCCGGACGTGACCACCTCGTAGGCGAGCACCGGCTTGCTGGGCGTCACGAAGACGACCAGCGTTCCCTTGTTGGCCGTGGCTTTGAAGTCCGCCGACTTCGCACCCTTGGCCAGCGCCGCCGACTGGGACAGAGTCGGCTTGGTGGAGGCGATCGCGACCTTGCTCGCGCCCCGGTTGTAGGTCACGTTGCTGATCGTGTCGCCCTTGCGCTTCACGATCAGGTCGCCGCCGATGACGGTCAGGCCGTTGTAGGTCCGGTCGTAGCGGACGTACTCGGTGCCGTCGGCATCCTTGACGACGTCACGGACCTTGAGCACCTCGCCTCCGGCCAGACCGAGGGCTGTGGCCGTCTGCGCGGTCAGCGCTTGTTCGGCCTGGACTGCGGCCGGCTGGTTGAAGCCGGACGCCGGGAGCGGAGCCGTACGGTTGGCGGCTCCTGCGGGTGACCCGGTGAAGGCCCCGGCCATTCCCGCTGCTGCGACGATGGCCACCGCCCCTGCTGATGTCAGTCGTTTCAAGACAACATCTCCTCACGGTGTGGTCGCTGTTTGGGCGCAGCGACCAATATCAAATGGGGACGTCGGACTCGTGCTGGCTCAGCAGTGCCACGGCTCACCTGTGACACTGTGTGTCAGGACATGCGAGTTCTGTTACATCCGACTGAGGGAGGACTCTCTACCTCGGCCGGGCCGGAGTCAAGGGATTCTGCCGAAACGGCAGGGAAAACCCGCGCTGGCTCGCGTTGTCAGCGCGCGGGGTTCAGCTCACGTCGAAGGTCTTCCGGCAACACGATCGGGAGCCGGCAGGTGAACTTCTGACATACGTACGCCGCGGACTGGCCGCCGACCAGGTCCCTCCCGGCCATCAGCGGTACGTCGAGCCCGGGTGCGCCGCGTACCACGGCGGTTCCCCACGGCGCGTTCTTCAGCGCAGTGGCGAGCAGTTCGCCGGAATCGCCGACGATCGCGATCTCCAACGGGCCGGCGGCCTGCGTCTCCGCTACGGCAAGCGCCCGCCCGGCGAACCGCGGAGCACGACTGGCCAAGGTCGCCGAAGACGCCAGCGCCTGCTGCGCCGCAGCGTCGTACCGGGTCGATCCGGTCAGGGAGGCCATGGTGGTGAGGGCTTCCGCGGCGAGGGAGACGCCCGACGGGCTTGCGTTGTCCGTCGGGTCCTGCGGGCGCCACACCAGCGCCTCGGCGTCCGCGGCGGTGTCATAGAAGGTGCCGTCAGCAACGAATTGCTCGAGGACCCGGTCCAGCAGTGATTCAGCCACCTTCAGCCAGTCGGCATCGCCGGTGACTCCGAGGAGGGTGAGGCATGCCTGGGCGTACGCGGCATAGTCCTCGAGCACGCCGTGCGCGGTGCCGACCTGCCCGTCCCTTGAAGTCCGATGGAGTCTGCCGGACTCGTCGAGGTGCACGTCCCGGACCAATCCGGCCGCAGCCACCGCCGCCTCGACGTACTCGGGCTTCTCCAGTACTACGCCCGCGCGGGCTAGCGCAGTGATCGCCAATCCGTTCCAGGCGGCAACCACCTTGTCGTCGCGGCCGGGGTAGGTCCTGGTGCTGCGAGCGTCACGTAGTACCGACTTCACGCGCTCCCAGCGCTGCGGATCGTCGGGGTCCTGGCGGAGCTGGAGGACGGACGAGCCGTGTTCGAACGTGCCGGTGACGTCGCAGAGGTCGATCACCCAGGCGGCGTCATCGCCGAGCACCTCGTGGAGCTGCTCGGGCGTCCAGACGTAGTACAGGCCCTCTTCGCCTTCGGTGTCGGCGTCCAGCGCGGAGGCGAACCCGCCTTCGGCAGTGCGAAGCTCGGCCAGCAGGAAGTCGGCGGTCTCGAGCACGATCCGTTTCGCCAGCGGGTCCTCGGTGACGCCCCACCAATGCGTGTAGACATCCAGCAGCAGCGCGTTGTCGTACAGCATCTTCTCGAAGTGCGGGATGACCCACTGCTTGTCGACGCTGTACCGCGCGAACCCGCCGGCGAGCTGGTCGTACATGCCGCCGCGGGCCATTCGCTCGCAGGTCTGCGAGACCATGGTGAGGGCATCCGCCGAGCCGGTCCGGCGGTGATGCCGGAGCAGGAAGTCGAGCACCATCGACGGCGGGAACTTCGGCGCCGGGCCGAACCCCGCGTCGACCGGATCGAAGTCGACCTTGAGCAACGCGGCCGCTCTCTCCAGCGTCTTCTCGTCGAGAACGCCTTGTACCGTGGACTTTCTGGCACCGAGCTGCTGCACCACGCTCTGGCCGATGCCGTCGATCTGGTCGCGCTTGGTCTGCCAGGCCTCGACCAGCGACTCCAGCACCTGACGGAAGGTCGCCATCCCGGACCGCGGCTCGGCCGGGAAGTAGGTACCGCAGAAGAACGGCTCACCGGTCGGCGTCAGGAACACCGACATGGGCCAGCCGCCGTGCCCGGTCATCGCCACCGTGGCTTCCATGTAGATCGCGTCCACATCGGGACGTTCCTCGCGATCCACCTTGATGCTGACGAAGTGCTCGTTCAGGTACGCCGCGGTCTGCTCGTCCTCGAACGACTCGTGCGCCATCACATGACACCAGTGGCAGGCGGAGTACCCGATCGACAGGAATACCGGCACGTCCCGCTCGCGCGACGCCGCGAACGCCGCTTCTCCCCACTGCTTCCACGCCACCGGGTTGCCGGCATGCTGGCGCAGGTAGGGCGACGTGGACGTACCGAGTTCGTTGGCGGCCATGCCCCAACGTTAGGTGGTCTGGGAGATGGCCACCGACAGGCCCAGCGCGACAGCCATGATGACGAGTTCCACGCCGACGAGTTGCCAGAACCGGGGGCCGGGCTCGATCAGGTTGTCGATCACCTGGCGGCGGTGGATCCAGCCGCCGATGATCAGGACGAAGAAGACGGCCGTCTTGGCGATCAGCAGGGCGCCGTACGAGTCCGAAGTGAGTGCGTCGAAGGCCTTACCGTAGCCGCCGCCCATCGCGGCCAGCCGCCCGGCCGCGCTGATCAGACCGCTCAGCAGTACGGCGATCGACGAGAGCACTGCGACCTGGTTGAACCGCTCGAGCACCAGCGGCAGACCGTTGCGGCTGGCTCGTCCGTAGCGGACCAGGCCGGCCAGTCCGCCGACCCAGGTGGTCGCCGCGATGACGTGGATGACCAGGGCCGCGCCGGCGAGGACGACGTACGGCTCGTTGCGCGGGTAGGCGGTCAGGGCGGGTGGCACCAGGGCCGCGATGGCGACCAGTACGCCGAGTCCCGCCGCCGACGAGGTTTGGACCCGACGGATGCCGATCGCCAGCGCGACGACCAGGATCCCGGTGATCAGCAGGGATTTGACCTCGGGCACGCCGAGCGCGTCGTCCAGCCGGAGCCGGAGCAGGTCGACCGGGGTGGCCAGCAGGATCGCCGCCGTCACGATCGCACCACCGAACGCGGCCACCGCCCAGATGATCGCGGAGTTGCTCGCGTCCCGGACCGCGCGGCGACCCTGGATCCCGAGCGGACCGCCGTCAGTACGGAGCAGAACGACCGCGGCGAGGAGGGCGCCGGCGCAACCGACCGTCGCCATCGTCGACAACAAGTGGAAGAACGGCAGCAACCAGGTGACGAACAGACCGGGGCCGCCGGCGGGGTTGTCCTGCGGCTCGCTGCCGGCCGCGAAAAGCGCGACGACCAGGGCTATCAGTGCGACCAGGACAGCGGTCGCTCCACCCGCGACCAGCCGTCCGGGCATGCGATGCCGGGCGGAGCGGGTCGTGGTCACAGAGCGTTCCCGCCCTCTGGGCTGTTGGACACGCGCTCACTATAGGTGAGCTATCTAACAGTCGCCGCCTGCGACACCATCTCGTGACACAGCATCGCCAACGGTTGTCAGGACGTGACTTTCCGCGTCCGCGCTACCCCATGCCGTTGCTATCGGCATCGACCTGATTGAGGCCTTACCTAGTGATGGGCGGGGTCGTCACTGGTCTTGGGTACGGCATCGCCGGCCGAGGCCGGTGAGCTGGGCGGCGTCGGCCGGTCGGCGGACTGTGCTGGGTCGTCCACAGGTTCGTCCGGAGGTACCGGCTGCCCACCGGTGGGATCGACGAAGTCGATCTTCTTCAGCTGCTTGCCCATGTTGCGCCAGAGCAGCACTGTGGCGGCACCGAGCGCGAGCACGATGAGCAGCGCGATCCAGCCGGGCCGGACCGTGTTCGGATCGATCTCGGTCGCCGGAAGCTGGATCCTCGGAAGATGGGTCATCGCGATCACCTGGCCAGTGTCTCACCGTCTGCCCCGGGGAGTCAGCGCAACCCCGCGAACAGGTCGTCTTCAGGCAACTCGGACTCCACCAAACTGCGGGCCAGTTCGTAGTCCTCGGTCGGCCAGGCTTCCTGGTGCACTTCCAGCGGTACCGCGAACCACGCGCCATCCGGGTCGATCTGGGTCGCATGGGCGAGCAGTGCCCGGTCGCGGAGCCCGAAGTACTCGGCGCACTCGACCCTGGTGGTGATCCGGCGCTCGTTCTCCGGGTCGGGTTTCCAGTCCTTCAGACGATCGGCGTACGGCGACTCCAGGCCGCGGGCGATCATCGCGTCGTGCAGCGCCTTCATCCGCTCGCGGTGGAAGGTGTGGTGGTAGTAGAGCTTCAGCGGCTGCCACGGCTGTCCGAGTCCGGGGTACGCGTCGGGGTCACCGGCGGCCTCGAACGCCGCGACGGTGATCTGGTGGCACATCACGTGATCGGGGTGCGGATAGCCCCCGTTCTCGTCGTACGTGGTGACGACCTGCGGACGGAACTCCCGGATCAGCTTCACCAGCGGGGCGGCGGCGTCCTCGACCTTGAGCGCGGCGAAGCAGCCCTCCGGCAGTGGCGGCGGCGGATCGCCCTCGGGGAAGCCCGAGTCGACCCAGCCCAGCCACTCCTGCCGGATGCCGAGGATCTCGCGGGCCGCGTCCATCTCCTGGCGGCGGATCTCGCTGATGTTGGCCAGCACTTCCGGGCGGTCCATCTTCGGGTTCAGGATCGAGCCGCGCTCGCCACCGGTACAGGTGGCCACCATCACGTCGACGCCTTCGGCGACGTACTTCGCGGTGGAGGCGGCACCCTTGCTGGACTCGTCATCGGGGTGAGCATGGACATGCAGCAGACGGAGATCTTCGGTCACAAGTCACAATGGTCCTCCAAGCCCGAGGAGAACCGTTGACCGACCCATCCGCTACCGACCTCGACGCTCGTTACGGCCGCAGGGCACGTGGCCGCCGGCCGCTGGTGCTGGGCGTCATCGGGACCGTGGTCCTGATCGCCCTCGTCTGGCTGCTGTGGGTCGCCTTCGTGCAGTCGAACCCGCCGGTGTCCTCGCGGCTACTGGGCTTCAAGATCACCTCGGACACCACGGCAACCGCGACCATCCAGGTCGACCGCAGCAAGTCCGTCGACGCCGACTGCCGGCTGCAGGCGAAGGCCGCCGACTTCTCCATCGTGGGCGAGATCACCGTGACGGTGCCGGCCGCATCGGACCGCCGGCAGACCCTCGACGCCACCCTCACCACCCAGCGCGCGGCCACTTCGGTGATCCTGGTCGGCTGCACTACCGCCGACTCTCACCGCCCGCACTGAGCTCGTGACCGCGGACTAACTGGTCTGTCAGGCAGTCCGCTGTGGTCTGGTGCTGGTCTGCTGGGGCAACCGATTACCGCCAGACCTGCATGCAAACGTTTGCCCGCTGTTTGAGAGGGCACAGAACTGTGGGGTTCTGAGCCCGATCTTGCTACGCTCAGTGGATTGGTCGCCGTCGACGACGGCGGCCAGAGGCTTTTCTACCCATCCATTCGACAAAGGAGCAGCCCGTGACGCAGAAGATCGATGAGGACAGCGTTGTCTGGCTGACACAGGATGGCTACGACCAGCTGAAGACCGAGCTCGAGGAGCTGAAGGGCCCCGGCCGGACCGAGATCACCCAGCGGATCAGCGACGCCCGTGACGAGGGCGACCTGAAGGAGAACGGCGGCTATCACGCGGCCAAGGACGAGCAGGGCAAGATGGAGGCCCGGATCCGGCAGCTCGAGGACATGCTGCGCCGGGCCCGCGTCGGCGGCACCCCGAAGTCGGGCGGCGCGGTCGGCCCCGGCATGAAGGTGTCGATCAAGTTCGCCGGCGACGACGACGTGGAGACCTTCCTGCTCGGCTCCCGCGAGCTCCTCGCCCTGGACTCGTCGGTGGACATCGACGTCTACTCGCCACAGTCCCCGCTGGGCTCGGCGATCCTGGGCAAGAAGAAGGGCGAGAAGGCGACGTACGAGGCGCCGAACGGCAAGCCCGTCACCGTCGAGATCGTCGCCGCGGTGCCCTTCAAAGGCTGACCACGTCATCCGCGCGAACGCCCCGGTGAACTCACCGGGGCGTTCGCCTTTTCTGTCAGTGGCCGGTCGCCCGGCGGTACTTATTGACGGCGAGCGGGGCGAAGACGCCGATGATCACCGCGCACCAGATCAGGCTGAGCCAGACCGGGTGCTGGGCCGGGAACCCGTCCGGGCTGGCGAACGGCGACGGGTTGCCGAACAGATGCCGGCAGGCCGCGACGATGGAGGAGATCGGGTTCCACTCCGCCACCGGTTGCAGCGCGCTCGGCAACTGCGGCGTCGGGACGAAGGCGTTGGACAGGAAGGTCAGCGGGAACAGCCAGATCAGGCCGGCCGAGGCCGCCACCTCCGCACTGCCGACCGACAGGCCGATCAACGCACCCACCCAGAGCATCGCGAACGCGAAGAGCAGCAGGATCGCGAACGCCGCCAGCGCCTGGCCGAAGCCGTTGTGCCAGCGCCACCCGACGATGAAGCCGCAGATCACCATCACCACCATCACGAACGCGTTGAACACCACGTCACCGATCACCCGCCCGGCGATCACCCCGGACCGGGCCATCGGCAACGACCGGAACCGGTCGATCAGCCCTTTCGACATGTCGTCGGCGAGCCCGACACTGGCCGACGCGACCGCGAACGCCATCGTCTGCGCGAAGATCCCGGACATCAGGAACTCCCGGTAGGCCTTGGCGCCCGGGAACCCCGGGATCGGGATCGCGTTGCCGAACACGTAGGCGAACAGCAGCACGAACATGATCGGCTGGATCGTCGCGTAGATCAGCATGTCGGGCGTCCGCGGGATCCGCTTCAGCGACCGCCAGGCCAGGATCCCCGCGTCGGTGATCGCCCGGCCGAGAGGACTCACCTTGGCCGGCGTATCCGTCGTACTCATGCCTTCCCCCTCTTCGCCGTGACGGCTGACTCGTCGGTGGCGATGTCGGTGTTGTCGGTCGCGTGCCCGGTGAGGGTGAGGAACACGTCGTCCAGCGTCGGACGGCGCAGACCGATGTCGGCGATCCGGATGCCGTGGCCGTCCAGGGTCCGGATCACGTCGACCAGCGCGGCGGAACCGCCCGGCGCCGGCAGGGTGATCCGCTTGGTGTGCTTGTCCATCGTTGTCGCCTCGGGATCGGTCACCTCCAGGGCCGCGGTGAGCAATTCCAGCGCCCGGTAGGTCTCGTCCGGGTCGTACACGACGACCTCGATCCGCTCGCCGCCGACCTTGGCCTTCAGCTCGTCCGCCGTACCGCGGGCGATCACCGAACCGTGGTCGACCACGGCGATGCTGTTGGCCAGCTCGTCAGCCTCTTCCAGGTACTGCGTGGTCAGCAGGATGGTGACTCCCTCGCTGACCCGGTCCCGGATGATCTGCCACAGGTCGAGCCGGCTCCGCGGGTCGAGTCCGGTGGTCGGTTCGTCCAGGAAGAGCACCTTCGGATGCGCGATCAGCGAGCTGGCCAGGTCGAGGCGGCGCCGCATGCCCCCGGAGTACGTCTTCAGGATCCGGTCGGCCGCATCCGTCAGGTCGAAGGTCGCCAGCAGTTCGTCCGCCCGTTGCTTGGCCTGCTGACTGGTCAGCCGGTAGAGCCGTCCGAACATCCACAGGTTCTCGCGGCCGGTGAGCAACTCGTCCACCGCCGCGTACTGCCCCGACAGACCGACCAGTTGCCGGACCGTGTCGGCCTCCTTCACCACGTCGTGGCCGAGCACCCGGGCGCTGCCCGCGTCGGGCCTCATCAAGGTGGTGAGCACCCGGACCGCGGTCGTCTTCCCCGCCCCGTTCGGCCCGAGGAGGCCGAGCACACTCCCCTCCGGCACCTCCAGATCGATACCGTCCAGCGCCTTCACCGCGTTCTTGCGGGACTTGAACGTCTTCACGAGGCCGGTCGCCTCGATTGCAGCCATTCCAGCCGCTCCCTTCCCCTGAGTGTGATGCGGATCATCCTTGCGGAGCCCGCCGACAGTCAGTAAGTACGTTACCAGTTATATAAGCGCAGGTAACTACTTGCACTCCAGGGGCCCTGGGATGAGCGGCTTCATCCCAGGGAAGGGCAGTACGTCTCGCCGCTGTCAGTCGGAGGCGATCTGGGCGGTGCCGACCAGGACCTCTACATCGAGGGCGGCGCGGCCGCGGCCGATCTCCACGTCCTTGCTCTGGCCGGTGACGGCGCCGGTCCAGGAGACGCGGCCCAGCTGGGACTCGGTGTGGACGCGGACATCGGAGCCGCGACGGAGGTTGACAGTGGCGGAGCCCGACTCGACCCGGACCCGCGAACGACCCTTGGTGATCTGGGCGTCGAGGGTCGCGGAGCCGGCCTGTACGAGCAGGTCGATCGGTCCGTCCACGTCGGTCACTTTCGCAGTACCGGCGGTGACGCGGACCCGGGTCAGGCCTGGCAGCCGCTCGGCCATGACGCTGCCGCCGGTCACCTCGACCTCGACCTGCAGGGCCGGGTTGACCCGGATGGACAGCTCCTTGGCGAAGCCGTTCACGTGCGACTTGAGGTCGCCGACCGAGCGGGTCCGCAGCATCGTGAAGCCGTCGAGCGAGACGCCCATGTCGCCTTCACTGTTGATCGCGAGCGTGTCGCCGTCGCGCTTGATCACGTGCGGGCCGTCCACGGCGACGCCATTGATGGCGGGCTCGCCGATCAGCCGCACCCGCCGTCCGATCGCCCGGATCGTGACCCGCTGAACCCCGGCCGGCACCGGCACATTGCTGTGCTCAGCCTCCGTCTCCGCCTCCGAGACCTCGTCCACGATGGTCCCCTCGACCGGCGCCTCCTCACCAGCGCTCTCCGCGGCTGTGGTCCCCTCGGCAGTAGTCGCGTCGATGGTGGTGCCCTCGACAGCGGCTTCGTCGACCACGCTGTCTTGGACGCCGGCCGCGCCGTTCGCGGCGGGTGCAGGCCCGGCAGCGTGCTTGGGCGACGCACCTGCATCGGCGGCACCAGCGTCGGCGGACGCGTCCGTGCCGGTCGCGGTGGTGTCCGGGGAGTCGACTACGTCCGCCCAGACGGAGGCGGAAGGTGAATCGGCAACCGGCTCCTGGGCGACGTGACCATTGGGCTCGGCCTGGTCGGCCCGGCTGTCGGTCTTGGTGGCGGCGGGCTCGGTCGGCTTGGTGACGGCGGCGATCAGTGTTGCGGCCTCGTCACTCGAAAGGTGGCCCTTGCCGACCCGGTCGAGGATGTCCTTGACCTGGCGGTCGTAGTCGCTCTGGTTGCTCATGTCCCCCAGTCCAGCACCCTGACGGGTCCAAACCAATAAGGGATGGCCCCCAACCTGTCCTGACCCGGTGCCAAGTGAGCAGTGCGGGTCACGGCGGAGTAGCCCGTGACCCGCACTGCTGTCCATTGTCCTGCTCTCACTTGATCAGGCGGCCGGGCTCATCTCCTCCTCGGCCAGTTCCTTCTGTACTGCGTCGAGCTCGGCAGCCTCACGTGCTTCGGCGGCCCTCCGCTCACGCAGCCCACGCAGACCGGCGAGGCCGATCACCAGCCCCAGCACGGTGATCCCACTGATCACCACGAGAGCCGGCTTGTAGGCCGACAACATCCCGCTCGGGGCAACCCCCTGCGACTGGCTGCCGATGACCGCCGTGGTGATGGCCAGCACGATCGCCCCGCCGACCTGGCTCGAGGTGTTGAACAGGCCGGAGGCGAGACCCTGCTCGTTGTCGGCGACCCCGTTGGTCGCCTGCATGTTGAGCGCCGGGAACGTGATCGCGAAACCCAGCCCGATCAGCACGATGGTCGGCAGCACGGTGGCGACGTAGTCGGACTGCGTACCGATCCGCAGGAAGAGCGCGTAGCCGATCACGAAGAGCACCATCCCGGTCGCGACCATCCGCTCGGTACCGATCCGGTCGGCCAGCTTGCCCGCATTCGGCGACAGGAAGGCCACCAGCAGACCGGCTGGCAGGAAGCCCAGCGCGGTCTCGAACGACGACCAGCCCAGCAGGTTCTGCAGGTAGAGCGTGCCGATGAACTGGAACGACACATAGGCGCCGAACACCGTCATGATGGCCAGGTTGGCCCGCAACAGGTTGCCCAGCCGGAGGATGCCGAGCCGCACCAGCGGGTGCTTCGACCGCCGCTCGATCACCACGAAGCCGGTCAGCAGTGCGGCCGCGGCAACGAACAGCCCGATGGTCTGGACCGAGCCCCAACCAGCGTGTTCGGCGCCGACCACGGCGTACACCAGGGTGAGCATGCCCCCCGTGACGGTCACGGCACCAGGCACGTCGTACCCGCCCGCGGTCTTGTCGCGGGGGCTGTTCGGGATCAGCTTGACGGCGAACAGCAGCACGATCAGGGCGACCGGACCAGGCATCAGGAAGGTCCAGCGCCAGCCGACCTCGGTCAGCAGGCCGCCGAGGATCAGGCCCATCGAGAAGCCGCTGGCGGCGCAGGTGGTGAAGATACTGAGCGCCCGGTTCCGGTCCGGACCCTCGTGGAAGGTGGTGGTGATGATCGAGAGCGCAGCCGGCGCGGTGAAGGCGGCGGCGACTCCCTTGACGAACCGCGCGGCGATGAGCAGTTCGGGGTTGGTGGCCAGTGAGCTCAGCATCGAGACCACGGCGAAGACGCCCAGTGCGATCAGGAACACCCGGCGGCGGCCGAGCAGGTCGGCGGTCCGGCCGCCGAGCAACAGGAGTCCGCCGTAGCCGAGCACGTAACCGGTGACCACCCATTGCAGGGAGGACAGCGGCACGCCGAGATCCGAGCCGATCGCGGGAAGCGACATTCCGACCATGGACACGTCCAGGCCGTCGAGGAAGATCACGCCGCAGACCACCAGGAGGGCGCCCCAGAGGCGCGCGTCCCAGGTCAGGCGGGTCGGAGAGGGTTGCGTTGTCTGTGTCACAAGCAGAGAGCTTTGCATGCATGTGCATCTAATGTCTACTCATTAATTGCAGTTGCATTGAATGCGCCTGCATGATAACGTGCCCCTCATGGCCGAGACTCTGGTCAGCGCCGGGACCACCGAAACCAGCGCCGATGTGCGCGAATGGCGCGCGCTGTTGGAGCGCCACGCGAATCTCAGCTGCGCGCTCGATCGCGAGCTGCAAGCAGACCACCAGCTGGGCATGAGCGAGTACGAGGTGCTCGAGCGTCTTGCCGAGCTTCCCGAGCACTCCGCGAAGGTGCAGCAGATCGCCGGCTCGGTGCATCTGAGCCAGAGCGCGCTGTCCCGCGTGATCGGCCGGCTGGAGAACGCGGGCCTGGTCGAGCGCCACATGTGCCCCGAAGACCGGCGGGCGGTCAACGTCCGGCTGACCGACGACGGCCTGCAGCGACAGGCCGAGGCGCAGCCCACTCAGCGCCGGGTGCTGGCGGAGCGGCTGCACCAGCCGCTGGTGAAGTGCGAGGCAGCCGTTACTCCCTGAGCTTCAGTTCAGGGTGTAGCTGTAGCCGTTGCTGATCAGACTGGCCAAGACGCGCGCCCGGTGATCCTCGCCCCGGGTCTCGAGCTGCAACGCGACCTCGACCTCGTCCAGGTTCAGCGTCTCCGAGATGCGCTCGTGCAGCACCTCGATGATGTTCGCGTCCACCTCCGCGAGCCGGGCGAGCAGCGTCGCGAGGCCGCCCGGAGTGTCCGGGATCCGCACCCGGAGCGAGAGGTACCGCCCGGCTGCGGCCATACCGTGCCGGATCACCCGCATCAGCAGCAGCGGATCGATGTTGCCGCCCGACAGAACCACCACGACCGGCGGCTTGAACCGCTGCGGCTCATCCAGTACTGCGGCGACCGCAGCCGCGCCGGCCGGTTCAACCACGAGCTTGGCGCGTTCCAGGACCAGCAAAAGGGCCTTCGACAACGAGTTCTCGTCGACCGTGAGCACCTCACCGACGTGCTGCTGGATCGCCTCGAACGGCACCTGGCCGGGCAACCCCACCGCGATCCCGTCCGCCATCGTCGCCATCTTTTCGAGCTGGACAGGCTCGCCCTTGAGAAGCGAGACCGGGTACGCCGCGGCGCCCTTCGCCTGGACCCCGACAACCTCGATCGGCATGCCGTCGCGCTGCATCGCCAGCGCGATCCCGGCGATCAATCCGCCACCACCGACCGGTACGACGACGGTCCGCACTTGCGGGCACTGCTCCACGATCTCGAGCCCGGTGGTCGCCTGTCCTGCCACGATGTCCCGGTGGTCGAACGGGTGGATCAGGATCGCCCCGGTCTCCGCCTCGAACTCGCGAGCCGCCTTCAGGCAGTCGTCGATCGAGGTACCGACGAACCGGATCTCCGCGCCGTACGCCCGGGTGGCCTTCTCCTTCGGGATCGGCGCGCCGTGCGGCATGAACACGGTCGCCTTGATCCCGAGCAGTTGAGCGGCCAGCGCGACCCCCTGGGCATGGTTGCCCGCGCTCGCCGCGACCACGCCTCGGGCCCGTTCCTTCTTGGACAGCCGGGCCATCCGCACGTACGCGCCGCGCAGCTTGAACGACCCTGTTCGCTGCAGGTTCTCGCACTTGAGGAACACGTCGCCGCCGACCAGGTCGCTCAGCCACCGCGAGTACTCCAGCGGGGTCGGCGCGACTACGTCGTGCAATAGATCAGCAGCCCTGGCAATCTCCGCCGCAGTGATGCTCACGCGCACACCCTACGGGCTGATCACTTGAGCAGGAGTTTGCCCAGGCGGCGGGAGGCGACGTACATGCCGATGGTGCCCATCGCGATCAGGTAGAGCGCGTTGATCAGCAGGGTCCAGCTGACCGTGCCCGTGGTGAGGGCTCGCTCGAGCGCCACGCCCTGGTAGAGCGGGGTGATCTCGACCAGCCAGCGGATCACGCCGGGGTAGGTCTCCACCGGGTAGAACGTCGCAGAGAACAGGAACATCGGCATCGTCGCGAGTTGCACGAACTCGAAGTCCTGCCAGCTCCGCATGAACGTGGTCAGCGCCATCCCCGCGCCCGCGAACGCGTAGCCGATCAGCACCGAGGCCGGCAGCGCCAGCAGCGCCCACCACGACTCGACCAGTCCCATCACGAGCATCACCAGGATGAACATCGCCGAATAGCAGGCCCCGCGCAGCAGCGCCCAGGTCACCTCGCCGGTCGCGACGTCCCAGGGCCGCAGCGGCGTCGCGAGCATCGAGTCGTACAGGTGGGCGTACTTCATCCGGAAGAAGATGTTGTACGTCGAGTCGAAGACGGCACCGTTCATCGCCGAACTGGCGAGCATCGCGGGCGCCACGAACGCGGCGTACCCGATCACTGTGCCGTCGGACAGGGTGAAGTCGCCGACCAGTTGGGCGACGCCGATGCCGATCGACAGCAGGTAGAACACCGGCTCGAAGAAGCCGGAGACGAAGACGATCCAGGATCGCCGGTAGACCAGGAAGTTCCGCTCGACCAGGTGGCGGCCGTTGCCGGCGCCGACCGGGACCACGCGGGCGGTGAGAGTGGCCATCAGCTGATCAACCTCCGGGTCAGGCTGCGGACCGCGAGCCAGGTGCCGATGCCGAACCAGGCGGCGAGATAGGCCACGTTGCCCAGCGCGGGAAGCAACTCGACCGTTTGCAGACTGAGGTCACGCGCGAGCTCGACCCCGTGCCACAGCGGGCTCAGGTACGCGAGCCACTCGATCCAGTCGGGCAGTTGCGAGACCGGGAAGAACGCGCCGGAGAACAGGAAGGCCGGGATCACGCCGAACCGGAAGATCATCGCGAAGCCGGAGTCGTTCTCCAGCCTGGCCGCGATCGCGCAGACCGGCGCGGACGCGGCCATCCCGACGAGCAGGGCGACCGGCAACCCGAGCAGCCCGAGCGGCGAGGCGAGCCCACCGAACGCGGCGATCACCACCGTGAAGACGAGGCAGGTCGTGGCCACCCGGAACGCGATGAAGGCCAACTGCCCGTACATCACGTCCGCCGGCCGCAGCGGGGTCGCGATCATCGAGAAGTAGAACTTCTGCCACTTGATCCCACCCATCACCGGGTACGTCGACTCCCCCACGGCGATCTGCAACGCGGTCGCGGCGAGCAGGCCTGGTGCGATGAACTGCAGGTAGCTGACCCCGCCGAGCGCGCCCGTGCCGTTGTCGTCCACGAAGGAGCCGAGGCCGATCCCCATCGCGGCCAGGTAGAGCAATGGCAACAGGAAGCTGCTGACCAGACTGCCCTTCCAGGTCCGCTTGTAGACCGTGGCCCAGTAGTCGAACTGCCTGAGGCCGTTCTCGACGGCAATAGTTGCCATCAGTCGACCAACGTCCGACCGGTCAGGCGCAGGAAGACATCCTCCAGCGTGGACCGGCGTACCAGCACAGCCGCGGGCTCCAGCCCACGCTCGTGCACAGCCGCGACCGCCCGCTCCCCGTCATCGGTGTAGAGCAACAGCCGATCCGGCAGTACTTCGATCCGCTGGGCGAGGTCTTCCACCTTGCCGGCCAGGGCATCGTGGTCCGCGAACATCACGTCCGGCCCGAACCGCAGCTCGGTCACCTCACGGGTCGAGTAATCCCGGATCAGCTCGGCCGGCGACCCCTCGGCCGCGATCAGGCCGCCATCCATCACCACGAGCCGGTCGCACAGCTGCTCGGCCTCGTCCATGTAGTGCGTGGTGATGATCAGCGTCATGCCGGCCTGCTTCAGCCGGAACAGTTTGTCCCACAACAGATGCCGCGCCTGCGGATCGAGCCCGGTGGTCGGCTCGTCGAGCAGCAGCAACTCGGGCTTGCTCACCAGCGATCGCGCGATCGTCAGCCGGCGCTTCATCCCGCCCGAGAGTTCGTCGACCTTGACCTTCTTCTTCTCCGTCAGCGCGACGAACTCCAGCAACTCGTCGGCCCGCTCCCGGCACTCCGCGCGGCTGAGCCCGAAGTACCGGCCGTAGACAGTGAGGTTCTCGTACACCGACAGCTCGGTGTCGAGCGTGTCGTCCTGCGGGCACACCCCGAGCCGCCCACGGATCGCCGGCCCGTCGGCCGCCGGATCCATGCCGAGAATCCGCAACTCCCCGCCACTGACCGGCGACACGGCCCCGATCATCCGCATGGTCGACGACTTGCCGGCCCCGTTCGGCCCGAGGAACCCGAACGCCTCGCCCGTCCACACATCCAGGTCGATCCCCGCGACCGCCTCGAAGTCCCCATAGGACTTCCGCAGCCCACGCGCCCGCACCATGGCCACTCGCTCTTCCATCACAACCCGACCCTAAACGCCCCCTCCGACACTCCGCTTGTCCTTTTGGGACCCCAGAGGCCCTGCACTCCGGAAGCGGAATGTCCGGGTTGGGATCTACTGTGACGCCATGACTACGGAAATGCTGACCAACCAGGAGATTCTCGACGCCGAACTCGGTGATTGGCGGAAGCTTGCCCAGGCCCTTCACGGACGGTTCCTCACCGCCGACATCCGTGCCGGCCTGCGGTTCGTCGGCGCCGTCGCCGAGGCGGGCGAGGCAGCCGGCCACCACCCGGAGGTGAGGCTGACCCCCGAGATCGTCGACCTCAAGGTGGTCAGTCACGACGTGGTCTACCGCCCGGCTGACGGCGGTTCCGAAGTGGTCTTCTGGAATGTCGCCCAGCGCGACGTCGACCTGGCCCGGCGGATCAGCGAGATCGCCCAGGAGCAGAAGCTCACCGCGGACCCGAGCGCCGTCACCCAGGTCGAACTCGCGTTGGACACCGCCGACCTCGCCGCGGTCGGACCGTTCTGGGCCGCAGTTCTCACCGGCAGCACTGACACGCTGCAAGGGAACGACGTCCGCGATCCGACCGGGCGAGTGCCGATCCTGTGGTTCCAGGACACCGACGCGCACGAAACCCCGAGGCAGCGCTTCCACGTCGACCTGTGGGTAGCGCACGACGTAGCCGACCAGCGCATCGCCGCCGCAGTCGCCGCCGGAGGCAAGATCGTCGACGACAGCGAAGCACCGGCCTTCATCGTCCTCGCCGACCCCGAAGGCAACAAGGCCTGCATCTGCACCTGCCTCGACCGCTGACCTATTCGCCAGCCCAGATGCCCTGGCGCTGATTGCCTACGCGGCCGGCCGGCATGTTGCGTCCTTGGTCGGCAGCATGTTGCTGGCCAGGTAGTTGTTGACCAGGTTGTCCACGCACTGGTTGCCGTACTCGCCGTAGATGCCGTGGCTTCGGACATTCTGCAGCGTGATCAATCGCGATCCGCCCAGGTCCTGGTGAAGAGCCTTGGCCATCGGGTACGTCGTACGCGGGTCGCCCGTCGCTGCCACGATCAGCGCCGGTACGTCGTTGTCGACCCGCGTCGGCTGTTCCACCGGGTCGTTCGGCCAGAACGCACAGGGCGTGAGATTCCGTGCGGTCGACGCCGTGAACGGCTCCGCGGACCGGTGCCGCTGGATGTCCTTCCAGTACGTCGCCAGTTCCCGAGGCGCAGCGCGATCCCCACAAATGATGGCCATCTGCGAACTCGCGCCGGCCGACATGCTCCCGGTCAGCACGGCTCCGAGCATCCCCTCGATCGCAGGCGGCGCCGCAACCGGTCCCTTGGTTGCCTTCGACAACACGACAACCAACTCGGCGAACGACGCCCGAGCCGCATCCTTGTCGGATCCCAGTGACGCGAAGACAAGCGCCGGTACTGCGTACTCCGGCACGGCGTACTGGCCGACTTTTAAGGGATGCTGATGCGACACCCGGTAGATCTTCGCCACGGTTGCGAGCACCTGACCCGCAGTACGGCCCAAGTGGTAAGTGACATCACGTGCAGCCGCCCACTGCGCCCAAGCCCAAAGCGCATCCTCGTTCGCCGAGGCGGTTGTCCTCAGCAACCGAGGTCCGAACAACTCGGGATCCCCAGGCCCATCCAGTACTACGCGATCGGTGCGCCCCGGGAACATCTGCAGATAGACAGCCCCCAGATACGTCCCGTACGAGTACCCCAGATACGAGATCTTCTCCTCACCCAACGCATCCCGGATCAGATCCAGATCCCGCGCAGTGTTCCGCGTGGTTGCGTAAGGCAACTGATCAGGATGCGTCGCAGCACACCGGTCCGCGAGATCCTCCGCCAACCCAGCCGCCCGATCAAAGCTCTGCCGATCAGCCCCGGCGGACCAAATCCCACTCCCCACAGGCCAGTCACAATCCAACGGAGTGCTACGCCCGACAAACCGCGGATCAACACCAATCAAGTCATACCTGTCGCCAACCTCCTTCATGGCCACCCGAAGCCTCAACGGCATCCCCAGCCCAGGCCCTCCCGGCCCACCATCATTGAGCACCATCACGCCGATCCGCCGCGCGGTATCCGTCGCCTTCAACCGCGACATCGCAACGGTGATCGTCCGTCCATCCGGATCCCGATAGTCCAGCGGCACAACCAGCTCGCCACACTCAGCCCCAGCCTCATCAAGCTGCCGACCAACCTCATCGTCGACCCCCACCTGACAGCCATGCCACTGGATCGGTTGAACCGTTTGAGCTTCGGCGCCAGCAGCAGGCACAACACCGACTGCAAGCAACGTCACCAGAGTGGTCACAAGTAGTTTCATGGGTTCCTCCCTCAGTCACCCACGACGCTAAATTCCCACCCCGCCCACCACCCGCCCCCACAAGCCCGCCCCCAGGTAGCCCACGCGCTACCGCCTCAGCCGCGGCCGGCGTACGGCATGCCTGCTGCCATCACGGTCAGGGTTGGTATGGCGACGTCGGTCGGTAGTTGGGCGATCTTCACCACGAGCTCGGCGACGATCTTCGGGTCGAAGGTCGGCTCGACCGCGATCGACCCGTCCGGCTGGAGCACGCCCTGCCCCATCCGGCTCGTCATCGGCGTCGCCGCGTTCCCGATGTCGATCTGGCAGGCCGTGATCCCGTGCGGCCGCCCCTCCAGCTCGAGCCCCTTGGTCAGCCCAGTGATCGCGTGCTTGCTCGCCGTGTACGCGATCGCCTGCGGCCGAGGTACGTGTGCCGAGATCGAGCCGTTGTTGATGATCCGCCCACCCTTGGGATCCTGCCGCAGCATCAACGCGAAAGCCGCCTGCGCGCAGAGGAACGACCCGGTCAGGTTGGTGTCGACCACCCGCCGCCAGTCCTCCTCCGCAACATCCTGTACTGCGGCCGCAGGCGCTCCCGTGCCGGCGTTGTTCACCAGCACGTCGATCCGGTCCAACGTCCGAAAGAACCCCGCCACAGCGGCTCCGTCCGAGACGTCCAGCACGGCGATCTCCATCTCCTCAGGAGCCGAGTCCGCCGTCTCCCGGAGCTTGTCCTCCGTCCGCCCCGTCACCGTGACCCGGAACCCGGCAGCGGCCAGCGCGTGCGCCATCTCCCGCCCGAGTCCGGAGCCGCCGCCAGTGACCACCGCGATGGGATGCATGTCCAGCCTCCAAGATGTTGCCGCTGCGTGAGCGCCAGATTACGGCTAGTTAACCATTTGCCGTCGGTAGGACAGTCTAGGAAACTCATTTGCGTGTATCACGCAAGCATGTATATGCTTGCACCATGCAAGTAAACGACGCGTACGTTCCAGAGACCCCGATCGAGGGGGTCCTGCACGCGTTCACCCGGATCGGCCGACGGCTCAAGACGAAGCAGCCCGGCGACACGATCGACCACAGCGCCCACCTGGTGCTGTTCGTGCTGCGGTGCAGTGGCGCGATGCGGCTGTCCGACCTCGCGAACCGGATGGAGATCGACGCATCCACCGCCAGCCGGCACGTCCGGGCGCTGGAGCAGGCAGGGCTGGTCCGCCGTTCCGCCGATCCCGACGACGGCCGCGCCTTCCGGGTCGAGCTCACCGAGCAGGGCCTGCAGGAATGGGAGACCGCCTCCAAGCGCCGGATGGCACTGCTCGTCCAGGCCATGGAGGGCTGGTCCGAGTCCGACATCAAGACCTTCGAACAGCTGATGACCCGGTTCGCAGACGGGGTCACCAGCATCGCCGATGAACGCACCGACCGTGCCTGGGCCGACAAGGGCTGGGCCGCAGCGGTCGGAGTGCACAAAGCCAAAGAGAACGTGGAGAACCGATGAGCACCACAGAGCCCGCCACCTCCGGCGGCGCTGCCCCAACACCTGAATCCCCTGCACCGAGCTACCTGTCCCACAACCAGATCCTGGTGATCCTCGGCGGCCTGATGGCCGGGATGTTCCTGGCCGCACTCGACCAGAGCATCGTCGGCACCGCGCTGCCGCAGATCGTCAGCGAGTTCAATAGCCTCGACAAGCTGTCCTGGGTGGTCACGGCCTACCTGCTGACCTCCACCGCCTCCACGCCGCTGTGGGGCAAGATCTCCGACCTGTACGGCCGTCGCCCGCTGTTCATCGCGGCGATCGTCACCTTCCTGGCCGGCTCGGTGATGTCGGCGCTGGCACAGAACATCGAGGAACTGATCGGCTTCCGCGCCGTCCAGGGTCTGGGTGCCGGTGGTCTGATGTCGCTCGCGTTCGCCACCATCGGCGACGTGATCCCGCCGCGTGAGCGCGGCAAGTACATGGGGTACTTCGGTGCCGTCTTCGGCCTGTCCTCCGTGGCCGGCCCGCTGCTCGGCGGTGTGCTCACCGACGGTCCCGGCTGGCGCTGGATCTTCTGGATCAACGTGCCGATCGGCCTGATCGCCCTGGGCATCGTCGCCGCCGTACTGAAGCTGCCGCACGTGAAGCGCAGCCACAAGATCGACTACCTGGGCGCCGCGATCGTGACCGGAGCCGTCACCTCCCTGCTGCTCGGCATCTCCTGGAGCGGTCCGAACAACGGTTGGGGCAACGGGACCACCGTCGCTCTGCTGGTAGGTGCGGTCGTGCTGGCCGTCGCCTTCGTGCTGGTCGAGCTGCGGGTCTCCGAGCCGATCATCCCGATGGACCTGTTCAAGGGCCGGATCTTCTCCGGGTACGCCGGTTACGCGTTCCTGCTCGGTTTCGCGATGTTCGGTGCGCTGATCTTCCTGCCGCTGTACCTGCAGGCCGTCAAGGACATGTCCCCGACCAGGTCGGGGCTGGCGCTGCTGCCGATGATCGTCGGTATCTTCTTCGCCTCGATCCCGAGCGGTCAGCTGATGAGCAAGACCGGCCGCTACAAGCAGTACCCGATCATCTCCGCGGTCCTGGTCGGTGCGGCGATGCTGCTGCTGTCCACGATCGCGACGGATACGCCGTACTGGCAGCTGGCGGTCTACATGTTCGTGATGGGCGCCGGCCTGGGCCTGTCGATGCAGATCACCGTCACCGCCGCGCAGAACAGCGTGCCGCGCCAGCACATGGGCACGGCGACCTCGACGATGACGTTCTTCCGCTCGATGGGTGGCGCGATCGGGACGGCCGTGTTCGGCGCGGTCCTGACCAGCCGGCTGACGGCGCACCTGACCGACATCGTCCCGGCGAACGCGCAGGGCATGGTGGGAACGCTCGCCAAGGCGGCGAACAGTGTCGACGCCCTGCACGCGCTGCCGAACCCGATGAAGGGCTGGGCCCTGCTCGGTCTGGTGGACGCGATGGGCGATGTCTTCCTCGTCGCCCTGCCGTTCCTGGTGATCGCCCTGGTACTGGCGATCATCACCCCGGAACAGCGCCTGGCCGGCCGGACGGAAACCCCGGCCGATGGCGAGGACGCCGGCGTCGAGGCTTCGGCCCCTGCCGCCATGCACTGACCCGCACCAACGCGAACAGCCGCTCCCGGATCCTTCCGGGAGCGGCTGTTCGTCTGTCAGGTCTCTTCAGCCGAAGCGGCGGCCGGCGGTCTTCGGCGTGGCAGCGGACGGCGAGGTGGTTCTGGATCCACGTCGTTGCCGGCCAGATGGTTGACGATGGTGTTCAGCACCGCAGCCGTCGGTACTGCGACCAGCGCACCCACGATCCCCGCGATCACCACGCCCGTGGCGATCGCCAGGATCACGGCCAGCGGGTGAACGCTGACCGCCCGGCCCAGCAGGAACGGCTGCAGCACGTGTGCCTCGAGCTGCTGGACGGCGATCACCACCGCCAGCATGATCACCGCGACCAGCGGGCCCTTGGCAACCAAAGCGACCAGTACTGCGACGATGCCGCTGATCAGGGCGCCTACCACCGGGATGAAGGCACCGACGAACACCAGGATCCCGATCGCGCTCACCAACGGTAGGCCCAGGATCGCGGCTCCCAGTGCGATCCCGACAGCATCGACCCCGGCCACGATGATCGGGGCCCGGACGAAAGCGGTCAGCGAGACCCACGCCTTACGCCCGGACGAATCCGCCTTCGCCCGCGCCTGCCGCGGGAACAGCCGGACCACCCAGGCCCAGATCTGGTCGCCCTGGTAGAGGAAGAAGAACAGGCAGAACAGCGCGATGAACACGCCGGCGATGACATGGGTGGCCGTTGTACCGACCGCAGCGGCACGCTGACCGAGGGCGCCGCCGGACATCACCGTGTCCCTGAGGCTGTTGAAGGCGTCGGTGATCTGCTGATCGGTGATGTTGAGGTTGATCCTGGCCAGGTCGCGCAACTCCTGGATGCCGGCGCTGACCTGGTCCGAGAGGTCCGAGAACCCGGACGCGATCTGCGTCCCGACCAGGGTGAGCAGACCGGCGACCAGGACAAGCGTGGCCAGCACGGTGATCCCGGCGGCTGGGCCGCGGGCGATCTTCAGCTTCTGCAACCCGTTCGTCACCGGCACCAACAGCGCGCAGAGCAGCACGCCGACCGTCACCGGCACCACCACCTCGGACAGGTACCGCATGCCGTAGCCGATCACCCCGACCGCCGCCACAATCACCAGGAACCGCCACGCCCACGCACTCGCGATCTGCATGGCAGGCGTCACGCCCAGGTCTACCGGTCCACGGCTCGAGCCGGCCATCAGGTGCTCCGAGGGCTCGGGCACGACGGTCGAGCTGGTCTCCTCGGCAACCTGGTTGTCCGCAACCGGGCTCTCCCTTTCCCCGCCCGCAGCGGGCTTCGCGTCCCCGCCCTCAGGGTGATCGCTCATGGCACCTCCGCTAGTCAGTCCTGCTGAGACTAGTGCCCCGTGCCGACGGTTCCATGAACCTCGGAACCCACCCGCCGGGCCAGCCCCTCGGCCGCCAAGGCATCAACCTCGGCCAGCAACCCGACCCCCGCGAGCACGTAGTCGGAGTCCACGCAGGTCCTCGCCCCTGAAGGCACCAGCCAGCCCTCCTCCTGCGCACCAGTCGCGATCGCCCCGAGGATCCGCGCGGCCACCTCGGGCCCGTTGTGCCGCAGCACTCCCCCGGATCCGACCAGCAGATCCACCTCGCGCAGATCCTTGCCGGATCGCTCGATCACCCGTCCACCGGGCCCGAACACCACCCGCTGCCTGCCCGCATGCCGCCGCAACGCGACCGTCGCGGCCACCCGCGCCAGCACCTCGTCGTACGACGCCTCGACCGCGCCGCCCGGCAAGTACGACGGGTCGTCGTGCCGGTGGATCGCCGCAGCACGCAACTCCGGTGACTCGTCCAGCAGGCCGGCCTCGATCCCCGCAGCGACCACTGGTACTGCGCTCCAGCGCATCCCGAGGTCACCTTCCACCGTTCGCGTCACCGGGTGCGTCGCCACCACCTCGCGGCCGAGGTTCGCATCCTCCGGATCGAGCTCGATCACCGAGTGGACGTCCGTGGTCGCGCCCCCGATGTCCACCACGGCGACATCCCCGTGCAACCGGGCGAGCACCTCGACCCCGCGGAGCACCACGTCCGGCGTCGCGGCGCGGACCATCGAGGCGAACCCCGGATCGCGGGACAGGTTCTTCCCGCCGATCACGTGCACGAGGAACATCTCCCGGATCGCGGCCCGCGCACTGTCCGGCGCGAACACCCCGATCTCCGGCACCACGTTGTCCGCGAACACATGCGGCACGTCGGCGCCGGCCAGCAGTTCACCGACGACTCCCTGCGCCTCGACGTTGCCAGCAGCAACCACCGGACGCCGCCACCTGTACTTCGCGAGCACGGCCGCCGCGTTCTCGATCACGGCCGAGTTGCCGCCGTCCGTCCCGCCCAGAAGCAGTACGACGTCCGGTCGTTCGGCCCGCAGCGCCTTCAAGGAAGTTGCCGTCAGCCCACCGTTGACCACGGCAACCACTCGGCCGCCGCTGGACAGCGCGACCCGCCGTCCCGCTTCGGCGGTGACGAGCTCTTCGTTGCCGACAACACCGATCCTCAGGCCCCCGCCCGCACTCGAGCAGGCGAGCACCTCGGCTTTGGCGACACCACGGTCCGCCGACAGCAGCGCAGTACGGCAAGCGTGCCAGCCGTCCATCACGTCGGTGTCGACGGTAGTGCGGTGTTCGGCCCGGGCGACCAGGTCACCCGAGCCGGCGTCCACTGCGATCGCCTTCGTGAAGGTCGACCCGAAGTCGACCGCCACCAAGAGACCCACTAATCAGTGCCGATCAGGACATCGCGCGGTCGAGGTCCAGCAGCAGGTCGTCGATCGTCTCGATCCCGACGCTGAGCCGGATCAGGTCGGCCGGCACCTCCAGCGGGGTCCCCGCGACCGAGGCGTGCGTCATCTTGCCCGGGTGCTCGATCAGCGACTCGACGCCGCCGAGCGACTCGCCCAGCGTGAAGACCTCGGCCTTGTTGCAGATGTCGATCGCGTGCGCTTCCCCGCCGGTCACCCGAAAGGACACGATGCCGCCGAACCGCTTCATCTGCTTGGCCGCGGTCTCGTGGCCGGGGTGGCCGTCGACGCCCGGGTAGAGCACCGAGGTGACGCCCTTGTGCCGCTGGAGGAAGTCGACGACCTTCTCGGCGTTGTCGCTGTGCCGGTCCATCCGGACCCCGAGGGTCTTGATGCCGCGCAGTACGAGCCAGGCGTCGAACGGTCCGGCGACGGCACCGATCGCGTTCTGGTGGAAGGCGATCTTGTCGGCCAGTTCGCTGTCGCGGACGATCAGCGCGCCACCGATCACGTCCGAGTGCCCACCCATGTACTTCGTGGTCGAGTGCACGACGACGTCGGCGCCGAGCTCGAGCGGCTGCTGCAGGTAGGGCGAGGCGAAGGTGTTGTCGACGACCAGCAGCGCGCCGGCGTCGTGCGCGATCTGCGCGACGATCGCGATGTCGGCGACGTTGAGCAGCGGGTTGGTCGGCGTCTCGAGCCAGACCACCTTGGTCTTGCCCGGACGGATCGCGGCCCGGATCGCCTCCGGGTGCGTGACGGCCGCCGGGGTCATGTCGACGCCCCAGGCACCGAGCACCTTGGAGAACAGCCGGAAGGTGCCGCCGTACGCGTCGTCGGGGAACACCACGTGGTCACCCGGCACGCAGAGCGAGCGGATCAGGGTGTCCTCGGCGGCCAGGCCGCTCGCGAACGCGAATCCCCGGGTACCGGCCTCGATCGCAGCCAGACACTCCTCGAGCGCGGTCCGGGTCGGGTTGGCCGACCGGGAGTACTCGTAACCGTTACGGAGCCCGCCGACACCGTCCTGCTTGTAGGTGCTGGTCGCATAGATCGGCGGCACCACCGCTCCGGTGGTGGGATCGGGCTCGTTCCCGGCGTGGATGGCAAGCGTCTCGAAGCCGTACTGGTGTTCATGGGTCACCGAACCAGCGTACGGCGTGGTCCTATCCGGACCGGCACGGGTGCCGGATGACCCCGGTACGGCCCTAGCGTTGCCGTCGGCATCGGCGCCGGCGCGGACGGAAGGACACAGGCCAGCATGAAGACGCAGGACAGGTCACTGGACGAGGACAGCCGGGCGATGGCGGACCTCGGCGAGATCACCGACTGGACCAGGATCGCCGGTCCGGACGACGACGAGTCCGGCCCCCACGTCGTCACCGCGCTGGTGCAGCGGGTGATGGCCGAGACCACCTGGAAGCCGTGGCCGCTCGAGCCCGGTGAGGAGATCGGCGCCGAGATGGCGTCCTGGGGTTTCACCACGCCGCGCGGCACCACGATGATCGTGTTCAACGGCCTGGCGTTCTCCGACTGCCCGGACAGCGGCTGGTCGGCGTACGAGATCGGGTTGGACGACATCGCGGCCGCCGAGGCCGGGCTGGACGCGCACTGGCCGGATCACCTCGCACTGGCGCAGCAGCACTGGGGTGCGCCCGACTATGTCGGTGACGACAGCAGCCCGACATTCGAGGACGACTGGGCGCCCGGCGCCGGGGTGGGTCGTCGGCACCTCGCTGTCTGGCTGCGGCCGGGAGCGCAGTACCACCTGTACAGCAACAAGCCCGCCAAGGATCCACTCACGGCGGCGGTCGGGGTCAACTACTCGGTCTACATCGACTAGGAGCCTGATGAGCACCCCCGCCCAGGGACCTGTCCGGAACACCGTCAACCGTGTAGCTGCCGGAGTCTCGCGCTGGCGGAACACCAGGCGCGGCACCTCCACGCTGAAGGCGTCGTACGCGCAGGCCGCCCGCGACGTCAAACGGATGGACCCGGCCGTTCGCCAGGCCATCGGCCGGTCGAACATGATGAAGGCGGACCTGCAGGTCCTCGCCGAGGCTCAGGTTGTCGGTGCCGTCCGTCCGGGCGATCAGGCGTTCGCCCAGGTGCTCAGCGACCGCGCCACCTCGCGGGTCGAGGCGGTCGGCGCGTCCGCGCCGCCGACCCGCAATCCCGTGCGGATGGTGGGGAACCGGATCTCCCGCTGGCGGGACACCCGGCAGGGCACGGCAAGACTCAAAGCCGCCTATACCCAGGCCGCTCGTGATGTAAAACGTACGGATCCAGCCGTGCGCGAGGCGATCGGTCGCTCGGGCATCAACAAATCAGACCTGACCCACTTCTCCAAAACCCAGATGGAAGCCACCTTCCGCCCCGAAGGCCGCCAAGTCCCCGGCCAGCCCCAGATCCAGACGCAGGTTCAGGGGCAGGCACCAGCGCAGGTTCAGGGGCAGACGCCAGTGCAGGTTCAGGGGCAGACGCCGGCGCAGGTTCAGGGGCAGACGCCGGCGCAGGTTCAGGGGCAGGCACCGGCTCAGACTCAGGCCCAGACGCCGGCACAGGTTCAAGCGCAGCAGCAGGGGCAGGCGCAGGCGGCGAGTGCCGGGGGGCAGCCGGAGCGTGCGGCGCGGCTCGGGGCGCGGCTCGGAGGGGCGGTGGGTTCCGTGTCCCGGTGGGCGAAGGAGGTGCGCAGCAAGACGACGACCGCGGCGCAGCAATTCTCCGCGGCCTACACAGCGCGCCGCCAGAACCCGGCCGCCCGAAACCAGACACCCCAACGAACAACGTGGACCGCCCCGGGCCAACAGCCCAACCAGGTAGCAGCCGCCGCCCAACCCACCCCAATCCAAGCCACAGCAACTCCGGCCCAGACCACGCCGGCTCAGGCGACACCGTCCCAGCCCACCCCAGCCCCAGCGACTCCGGCTCAGGCCGCGCCGGCTCAAGTTGCGGCGGCTCAGATTCCGGTCTCTTCGAGCGCTGAGAAGCCTGAGGGGCTGGTTGCTTTCAAGGCGGACACGAGCAGGGCCTCAGCGGCAGCGTTCTCGGGCACGGCCGGCGACCCCGCGCAGTCCAGCTCAACCTCGGATCCGCAGCTGAGTCCCAGCCAGCAACTACTCGCGAGAGTCGAGGGTCAGGCGACCGGCGCCCGGATGGACGAAGATCCACAGCAAGCGCTCGCCGGCAACGCACCACCCGGCAGCGCCACCCCGGCAGACCCCGCCAAGCCCGCCAGCAACCTGGGCGAAGCCACCGGCTCAACCAGCCACAACAAACACCGCAAGCCCGACAGCAGAGAAGTCTGACCCGCCACCACACAGGTGCCGCCACGCTCACCCGAGCCGGTGCCGGCTTGGCATCAGCCAGGGCGAGCGACGGCTTGGGAATTAGCCAGGGCGAGCGACGGCTTGGGAACTGGCCGGGGCGGCGACCGCGGGTTGAGCTGGGGGTCAGACGTTGGTGGTGGTGCGTTGGCGGCGGCTGAGAACTGCGGTGGCTGCGTCCAGGAGGACGGCGCGGATCTCGTCGTCGCTCACCTCCGACGGCCCCAGTCCGGACGACAGGACCGCGCCGACGACCTCGACCGCCGCGGCTGCGAGCAGCCGGTCGCCGACGGTCGGATCCGGGCCGGCCAGCCAGATCTGGAAGTCCCGGCTCCTGGCAACCACTTCGTCCAGGTCGTCCCCGAAGGCGGCGAGCACGGCCGCCAGGTCACGCAGTACGAGCGGTCCTGCGACGCGGTGCTTGATCACCACGTCGAGATAGGCGCCCATCAGCTCGCGCTCCGTCTCCGCTGACCAGGGCAGCTGGTCGACCAGATTGAGCATCTCGTTGAGATCTTCGAAGAAGCTGCCGATGATCGCCTTCAGCAGCTCATGCTTCGACGAGTAGTGGTAGTACAGCGACGCCTTGGTGATGCCCACCCGTTCGGCGATCTCACGCAGGCTCGTCTTCTCGTAGCCGCGGGTGGAGAACAGCTCCAGCGCCGCCTGATGGATCTCGGCCTTCGTGTCCCGGGCCCTCGTGTCGTGCTGCACCTCACCACCCTCTCACTTTCGCAACCTACCGTGCGGCAGGTAGTCTACCAACCGACCGGCAGGTAGACAGCATCTCGGGAGGGTTTCGTGTTCACTCGGCTCGGACGATTCGTCGTCCACAATCCCTGGAAAGTGATCGCCGCGTGGGTCATCGCGGCGGTCGCCGTCCTCGCCTTCGCGCCGACACTGGCCGACGTCACCAACAAGGACCAGACGAGTTTCCTGCCGGACTCCTACGAGTCGGTGCAGGCGCAGAATCTGGCCGCCGACGCGTTCGGCCAGACCAACGACGCCACCGCGAGCATCGTGGTCAAGCGGGCCGAGGGCGGTGAACTGACCGCCGCGGACCAGGCCAAGGTGACCGAACTCGCGAACAAGATCACCTCCGCCAGGATCGACCGCGTCACCGCGGCCGTGACCGGTCCGCAAGCGGTCTCGCCCAACAAACAGGTCCAGCTGATCAGTGTGGGCTTGAAGGGCACAGCCGATGAGCAGCCCGTGCTCGACGCGGTCAAGAAGGTCCGAGACCTGGCGGGCCCGACCCTCGAAGGCAGCGCACTCTCGTACGGCGTGACCGGTGACGCCGCGCTCTTCCTGGACAATCAGGATGCGTTCAACAACGCCTTCGTGGTGGTCGGTATCGCCACCGTCGTCCTGATCATCGGCCTGCTGCTGTTCATCTACCGCAGCCCGGTCGCGGCGTTCCTGCCGATCCTCACGGTCGGTCTGGTGAGCGCCATCGCACCCGGGTTGATCGCCTTGGCCGCGAAGGCGTTCGACCTTCAGGTGACCCAGGATCTGCAGACGACCCTGACCGTCGTGCTCTACGGCGTCGGCACGGACTACATCCTGTTCCTGCTGTTCCGGTATCGGGAACGCCTTCGCGCCGGCGAGGAGCCGAAGCAGGCTCTCGTGACCGCAACCGCTCGGGTCTCCGAGGTGATCGTCTCCGCCGCCGGTGCGATCGTGGTGGCGTTCAGCGCGTTGCTGCTGGCCGTGTTCGGTGGATTCAAGAGCCTCGGCCCGGGGCTGGCGATCGCTGTCGCCGTGATGGCCTTCGCCGCGATCACGCTGATCCCGGCCGTGGTGTCCCTGCTCGGCCCGAAGGTGTTCTGGCCGTCCAAGTCGTGGCAGAAGACGCCGAAGGGGGCGATGTTCAAGCGGTTCGGCACCTTCACGGCGAGGCGTCCTGCCGTGGTCGCGCTCGCGTCCGGCGCCATCATGGTCGCGCTCGCTCTCGGCACGCTCGGGATGAAGGTCGACTACGACGCGTTCAGCCAACTGCCGTCCGACACGGAGTCCTCCCGCGCCATCAAGGATCTGCAGTCCGGCTTCCCAGCCGGCGCGCTGAACCCGACCAACGTCTACGTCCGCAGCACCAACGGCGCACCGCTCGACCCAGCCGCTCTGGAAACGTTCGCCGGGAAACTGGCGGAGGTGGACGGGGTCGGATCAGTACTGCCCGCCGGTGGAGATGGCCGTCTGGCTCTGCTCAATCCGGACAAGTCCGTTGCTCAGATCAACGTGGTCCTGGACGACACGCCGTACGCGACAGCTGCCTTGGATCTGGTCGACGGCCCGCTCAAGGACACGGCCCACGCTGCTGCGCCGGCTGGAACCAGCGTGCTGGTCGGTGGCGTCACCGCGAGCTACACCGACATCCGGGACGCGAACACCCGGGACCTGTCGGTGATCTTCCCAGTCGCGGGCGGTCTGATCGCGATCATCCTGGCGCTGTTGCTGCGTAGCCTGCTGGCGCCGCTGATCCTGATGCTCGCCGTGGTGCTGAGCTTCTTCGCCACGATGGGCGCGACCGTGTTCGTGTTCCAGGGCGCCGCAGGGCACGCGGGTGTGTCGTTCTCGTTGCCGATCCTGCTCTATCTGTTCGTCGTTGCCATCGGCACCGATTACAACATCCTGATGGTCGCCCGGCTCCGCGAGGAAGCCGAACTGGGGACCGATCCACGCGAGGCCGCCGATCTCGCGATCGAGCACGGCGGCCCGTCCGTGGCGGCGGCCGGGCTGATCCTGGCCGGCACGTTCTCCTCGCTGATGCTGGCCGGG